>Ga0209542_10013580_pt1 | contig 14015 bp, 14 predicted proteins | sample RifCSPhighO2_01_FD_184028 | JGI IMG/M metagenome (GOLD analysis project Ga0209542, IMG submission 184028) | Soil microbial communities from Rifle, Colorado - Rifle CSP2_plank highO2_0.1 (SPAdes) (version 2) | ecosystem: Environmental > Terrestrial > Deep subsurface > Rock core/Sediment ...
AACCCTAATGGATTGAGGAGCTCGCAGAAGTGCTCGGCGTTTGCGTGAGCAAAGATCTTGAAGGCCGTTCCCGACATGCCGCCAAGGCCGTTCGTGCCAGTGGCCGTGATGACGGGCTTGCCTACACGCCGCAGGCGGACGCCCGGGAAGGTGTTGCAGGCGACCACGCCGCGCGCCGTGCTCTTGAAGGTGAGTTCCGCCTCAATCTCGCGGTCCTTCGGATTGGCGTAGGGCGAGAGCTTCCGCCACCACGACCTATCGCCGATGGCCTCCGCGACTTTTTCGTCGCAGGCCTCCATTAGCTCGTGATTATACGAGATGATGTCGCAGTCGGTGTTCGGACAACTGCGACTGCTCACATAGCCGTCGGCGCCAATCCGAAACGCCCACTCGGCGAGGATGCCGTCCTCTTCCGGCGAGAAGGGCGCGCCGCTCATGATGAGCTCCTTGCCCGCGTCGTGCGCAATCTGTGCCATCTCCCGACCGTGCACCCGCAGGAACGGGATACCGCCGTTAGGTAGGCTACGATTGTTTGCACCGGTGCCATCCTCGAGCACGTCGAAGTCGGTGCCACCACCGCGCTCTTCGCGCGGCTTGACCGTAAAACCGCCGACATGAATGCGGGTCGTAAGCGGCACGGCCGCGAGTTTTGCGACACTTTGGGGTGTTTTTGGCCACCCAGATGCGTTGCTGAACTCAAAGGGCAATCTGTCCATCTCAAACCTCATTTGTTGTATCCGCTTCGCACCATAGCACAGCGCCCCATTTTCCGGTACAGTTTCAAGGCGCCTATAGCTCAATGGTAGAGCTTGCGTCTTATACACGCACGGTTCCAGGTTCGAGTCCTGGTGGGCGCACCAAACACACCGTCTACACCGATGTGCTGAATATGACCTTCTTTATCTCGCTGACAATCTCGTCGAGGTCCATCTTTGCTTTCACAAAGAAGCTGGCGGCGCCGAGTTTTCGACACTCTGCGGTCTTTGCTTCGTCATCCAAGTTTGAGAACATGACCACCGGGATGCTCTTCGTTTTCTCGTTTGTCTTGAGACGAGAGAGAATTTCCAATCCGTCTAGGTCCGGCATGAGAATATCAAGCATGATGACATCTGGCGCTTCCTTCTCGGCAAGGGCAACAACCTCGCCGCCTCTCCTGCTCGTAATCAAGATAGATTCCTCTCCGGCGAATTTTCGGGCTATGAGGTTTATAAGGAAATCGTCATCTTCCGCCCACAGGATTTTCTTGCCTTTCAGCGAGCTTCCAGGGGAAGCGGGGACATGGGGTTCCGGATGTGCGAACTGGCTCTTGACCTTTTCCAGTACCTCCTCCGGGGTCAACTGTACCTTTACGAGATAATCCGTTACGCCAAGCGGGAGTATCTGATTAATTTCAACGGGTTCTCCGGAGTTTGAGATGACAATGACCGGGATGTTTTTTATTTCCGCGTCCTTTGCTTTGGCGTTCAGAACCTCATAGCCGTCCATGCGAGGCATAGCGATATCCAAGAGAACAAGGTCCGGCTTGAACTCCTTAATTTGCTGTAGTCCGTGAACGCCATCTTTAGACCACTGTACCTCGTACGCGTTTTTCTTGAGCGTCTCCGAGAGTAGTTCTCCCAGAAGCTCATCGTCCTCGACGATAAGAATTTTTTTTGCAGTGTTCATAGTGCCTACAGTATATCCCCTTATACGCCTAAGGAGAAGTAAAACGTCGTGCCCTTGTTCTCATTGCTTTCAAGCCATATCTTTCCGCTGTGCATGTCTATGATGTTTTTCACGATGTAGAGACCGAGTCCGGTACCGTTGGGGTCCATTTTCTTCGCATTACGGGCTCGGAAGAAACGGGAGAAGATACGGGACTGCTCATCGGCCGGAATTCCAATGCCATGATCCGTAATCGTGAATTGCACCCCGTTTCCCATGCGGGATGCGGAAATGAGTACCTCTCCGCCAGGCTGGCTGTACCTGACGGCGTTCTCGAGGAGATTTTGAAAGACCGCCCGCATCCTTTCCGGGTCGACCATGAGCGGAGGAAGCGTCTCGTCGCGACGGTCGAAACGGATGGACACGTTCGCCTTCAATGCGCTCGGCAAGACCTCGTACAACACGTTGTCCACCAGATCGAGCAATTGCGTTCTTGTGGTGGTGAGCGGGAGCACCCCCCGTTCAATCCGATTTGCTTGGAGCATGTCGTTGACCAATTCAATCAGACGTTCGTTCCCCTCATAACTCTTCATCAACAGAACTTTTTGTTCGTCCGATATTGGCCCAATCTCCCCTCGAATGAGCATATTGAGCGCCCATTTGAGGCCTGACAAGGGCGTGCGCAACTGGTGCGCCGCAATCGACAAGAACTCCGACTTTCGCGTGTCGAGCTCCTTGAGCTCGGCATTCGCTTTTGTGAGCTCTTCGGTCCTATAACGCACTTCCTGTTCAATAATCTCGTTCTCCGAACGGAGGCGTTTGTTTATTTCCGCGAATTCCTTCGAAGAGAGCTCCAGCGAGCGCTCTAATAGCCGCCGGTCATCATCGGCGTGCGTATATGTATCGCTCACCACTTGGAGGAGCGCGAGCCACTCCTGCGGGGTATCCGCCCTAGGCAGGGCTCCAAGCGAGCGAACAACCTGACGTTCAAGTACCCGGTGCATCCGTCGTTATTCCTCGCGGAATGTGGTGATGGTCATCGTCTGGTTGTGCAGTTCGCACTGCTTTTCCGTGGCCGCCACCGGCGCGAGCTCGCCATACGAGTAGAAGCCCGCGATGACCGCCTCGTTTCCTATGGCCGACCTCACCGCTTCTACCTCTTCCTCCACACGCTCTTTCAAGACCAGCTTCCGGCCGATACAGCTGATGAGGATGGCCAGTTGGGCACGGCCGGAACCGAGCGACTCGAGACTCATATTGCCGGCGCCAGCGGCGCCGTCGATGAGACGGTCAAAATTCGCCTTCATCAGCATCGCAGGAGTCCCTTCCGGCATATCGCCCGCGAAGGTCATACTCTGGTCCGCTTCATTGACATTGAGGATGGTTCGTACCACCTCCACCTCCTTGCCGTTATTGGTGATGCGTAGCCGCAAAGGGAAGAGGAGCCCCGTACTCGGCAGACCCGCGGCCTGCTCTCCGAGATATTCCTTATACAAGGTCAGCGCCGGCTTGTTGTCGAGTTCATAGAGGACATTATCTTTGGATTTCGTAATCACGCGCTCGAGGCCGAATGGGTCCCATCCTCCGAGAGAGCCGTACCCAACTTTGAGCGCTGACCCATAGAATCCAACAGCCACTATTGCGCCCTCTTTCCCGCTCTCGTCGAGGCCCACGAGTGTCTTCTTGAAGTCCGAGCCATCGCCCGCGAGTCCGCCAGTTACCGACACGTTCTTCGGTAGCGCATCGTTGAACCCTTTGACGAGCGCCGTGCCGTTGACGCGCTGGCCATCGGAGAACACCATGACATGTACGAGCCCGTCTTGCGTCAGCTCGCCAGCGAGACGCTTTCCCGCATCATAACTCTCGGCGGAAGCTTGTACGTCTGTTTGTGCGAACCGCACAGCCGTTTTCTCAAAGAAGACTGCGGCAAGCGCAATGGAGTTGTCGCGCACATGCGTGTCGAGTATCTCGCCGGCTGTTGAGCAGGAAATAATGTGCGCTCCAGGGTACATCGCTCGCACCTCGGCGAAGCGCGCGCCCTCTTCAAGCAACTGTCGCCCGCCGAACATGAACACGCACTGGGGTGTCTCAACCATCTCTTCTTTTGACGCGCCGACCCATTGAGTATCTGCTGTCCAATATTTTTGTTCTATTTTCATATGGGCATAGTATACCTCATGAATACGACAGGTGATATACTTGGTGCCATGCCGAAAGGAAAGGACATAGACACCAAGATTGACGACCTCGCGCAGATGGTGGCTCGCGAGTTTACTGAATTCCGGAAGGATATGAAAGAGGAATTCGCCGCGGTGCATACGGAGTTGGCTACAAAAGCGACAAAAGACGATGTCGCGAAGCTTGAGAGAGGTCTCGGCAAGACCCTCGATCTCCACCAGAATGAGGTTGACGACCTCGCCCGCCACACTAAGGACCTCGAAGTGGCAGTATTGAAGTAGACTGTAATGTAGGACATCGGGTGCCCTACATTCTCACTCGAGGTGGAGCGAGGCGAGGGCGGCGTTCGAAGATGCCGCGGCCCTGTCGGGCAATGCGCGCGAGCGCGAATGGCTGCAGGCACGCGCCGCGGCGTGCGCCGATTAGGCGGCCGCTTCGTCCTTCGCCGCGTCACGGCGGGCGCGGGTCTGTTCGGTCAGGAGGATTTTTTCGGCCATCGAGCGCCACGCGGCCTCGGCGCGCAGATTGCGGTCGCGGACCTGGGTGAGCGAGGTGGCGGCCGCGTCGCTGGCGCATTTGTCGGCCTGGGCCAGATAGAAGTCGCTGGTGGTGGACACGGCCGTTTTCTCCTTGTGCGACGGCCGGGAGGGCCGCCGCCGGGGTGTATGTCGATCAGTCGATCATGTCGGCGATCAGCCGTCGCAACTCGCTGCGCGAGAGCGTCGGCGAGCGACGCGATGCCTGAGCCCGCTGCGGGGCCTTGGGCGAAGAAAGAACCGCGACATGCGGAAAGGCATTGGAATGATTAAACATAGTCTCTCGTAGTTTCTGTTGTCGTTGACGTGATATTCAGGTCATTTTTTGGGGAAATCAGCGGCGTCGTTGTGCGCCGCCGCCGGGACCTCCGGGTCCGCGCTCGCGATAGACGAGGCGCCCCTTGCTGAGGTCATAGGGGGTCATTTCGATCTTCACGGCATCGCCGACGACCGACCGAATGCGAAAGCGTCGCATCCGGCCGGCGGTATAGGCGATGATGCGATGACCATTTTCAAGCATGACGCCGAAACGGGCGTCGGGCAGGATTTCGTCGATCACACCATCGAAGGTGATGATTTCTTCTTTGGCCAAAATCAGGCCGACTGAAGATTCACGGCCGAGGTCTTGCCGCGGTTGTCGGTTTCCAGCTCATAGGTGATGCGCTGGTCCTTGTTCAGGGTCGCGAGACCCGAACGCTCGACGGCGGTGATGTGGACGAACGCGTCGCCCGAACCATCTTCATTCGAGATGAAGCCATAGCCCTTGTCGGTGTTGAAGAATTTGACGGTGCCGGTCGGCATGGGAGTTTCCTTTCACGAAAACATAAATAACCCACCGGCAAATGCACCGGCAGGGCTGGTAGCGAGTGAAGGGAAGTATCCACCCCGAGGGGGCATCTATTTTCCGTCGCAGGCGACGTTAGCGGAGCCGATATGGCAGGCGTGCTGCAAAAAGTCAAGGTTTTGGACCGCGTTCGCTGCCAGCGATCCTTTGTCAGGTCGCAAGGTGGCGGTTGGCGGGCGGTGGTTAGGAGGGGTGTGGTACCTGCAGCGGCTGCGCGCAGGCGATGGCGATCGCCGCGTTTCCGGCTTGCTCCCGTTCGACGACCTATATACCGCGATATATAGATTCGCGGCGGCAACAACCGCCTGCGACCGCATAAAGGGGATATGATGCGCCGGATTCTTCTCAGTGCCGCCTGCCTGATCGCTGTGCCCGCCTGGGCGCAGGACGTCGCGCCGGCTCCATCCAAAAGCGGCGTTGACGACAGCGCCTTCGAGCTGGGGAAAATCGTCGTCACCGGCTATCGCAGCGTCGATGCGGCGATCGAGAGCGACCGCGTCGGGCAGGAGGCGATCTATCGCTTCGACCGCCGCACGCTCGACGATGCCGCGAGCCTGATCCCGGGCTTGGTGGCGAGCAATTCGGGCGGGTCGCGCAACGAGCGGCTGTTGTTCGTGCGCGGGTTCGACCGGTTCCAGGTGCCGCTGTCGATCGACGGCATCCGCGTCTACCTGCCCGCCGACAACCGGCTCGACTATGGGCGCTTCCTGACTCCTGACGTGGCCGAGATCCAGGTCGCGAAAGGCTATGCCTCTGTGCTCGACGGGCCGGGCGCGATGGGCGGTGCGGTCAATCTGGTGACGCGATCGCCGACCAAGGCGCTGGAGGTCGAGGGGCGGGCGCAGCTCAACCTCGATTCCGACCTCGATTATGGCGGCTTCACCGGGTTCGGGTTGGTCGGCACGCGGCAGGACAAATTCTACGCGCAGGCGAGCTATGCGATCAATATCACCGACCATTGGGACCTGCCGGGCGGCCTCGCACGGACGGTCAACGAGGATGGCGGCGCGCGCGATTTTTCGAAGGCGCGCGACTGGCGCGTGAATGCGAAGGTCGGCTTTACCCCCAATGACACCGACGAATATGTGCTGAGCTATACCCGGCAGGAGGGGTGGAAAAATGCGCCGCTGCACCTGACCGACACGAGCAATGTGTCGCTGCGCAACTGGAAATGGCCCGAATGGAATGTCGAAAGCGTCTATTTCCTGTCGACCACCGCGCTCGGCGACCGGGCGACGTTGAAGACGCGCGCCTATTACAACCGGCTGGCGAACCTGTTGCAGTCGTTCGACGACCGCACGCAGACGACGCAGATACTGAACCGCGCGTTCGACAGCCCCTATGACGATAACGCCTATGGCGGGTCGGCCGAACTGTCGCTGCGCACCTTTGGCGAGGATGATCAGCTGGCGCTCGCGCTCCACTATCGCCGCGACGAACATAATGAGGCGCAGACGAGCCGGCCGGGATTGCCGACGAGCACCCCCGAGCCCAACCAGCGCAGCATCGAGCGGACGTGGAGCATCGCCGCCGAGAACAGGCTGGCGCTGGCGCCGCGGCTGACCTTTGCCGCCGGCGGCAGTTTCGACTGGCGCGAACTGGCACGCGCTGACGAATTCGGCCTGCCGCCGGGCGTGACCGGGGCGAACCGGCTGTTCAGCTACCCGCTGCGCAACGCCAGCGCGTGGAATGCGCAGGGGCGAATCGACTGGCGCGGCGAGAATGGCACCGAGGTCCATGCCAGCCTGTCGTCGCGGGCGCGCTTCCCGACTTTGTTCGAGCGCTTTTCGAGCCAGTTCGGGACCGCCGTCGCCAATCCCGACCTGAAACCCGAGCGCGCCACCAATGCCGAGATCGGGGCCAGCAGCGAGATGGGCGCGGTGACCGTGTCGGGTGCGGTCTTCTATAGCTGGATCGACGATGCCCTGGTGTCGGTGCGGACGCCGCAGAATTTGAACCGGCGCGAGAATATCGGGTCGGCGGACTATTATGGCGCCGAGATCACGGTCGATCTGCGGCTCGGCGGGACGCTGAACGCAGGGATCAACTACAGCTATATCCATCGCAGCTTCGACATCGGGACGCCGCCGCCGGGCGGGCTGATCCGCCCGTTCGAATTGACCGACGTGCCCGCGCACAAGGGCTTTGCCTATGTGGCGTGGAAGCCGGTCGCGGCGCTGGAGGTGGTGCCGAGCCTGGAATATGCGTCGGGGCGGACGACGGTGACCCCGGCGTCGGCGAACGGGCTGGCGCCGGTCTATTACAAGACCGAAGGCTATGTCACGGCGTCGCTGCGCGTCGATTTCGACGTCACCGACCGGATCACGCTCGGTGTCGGCGGGCGCAACCTGTTCGACCGCAACTATGCGCTGACCGACGGCTTTCCCGAACCCGGACGCAGCTTCTTCCTCGGCGTGCGCGCGCGCTATTGAGAGATAGGCTCAGACCAGCGGGTGATTCGGCTCCAGTCCCAGCTGCTGGCGGCCGACCAGTTCGCGGGTGGTGTCCCAGTCCCAGAAGGCGTGCGAGCAGACGGTGTTGAGGTCGCGCCAGAAACGCTGGAGCGGCTGGTCGACATGGAAGCTCGACGCCCCGGCGGCGGCCATGATCGCATTGGCGCTGTCGCGCACATGCTGCGAGACGAAGGCGAGATGGCCCTTGAGCGCGACGCGGTCGTCTAGGGTGAAGGGGCGGCTGTGGAGGATCGACTCGACCTTTTCGATCAGGCCGCGCGCGAGATCATGTGCGATCATGGTGCGCAGTTCGAGATCGCCGAGCGCGACATGCGCGTGCTGCTGGTCCTTGACGACGGAGCCGCTGAAATTGCGCACGCGCTTGGTCACGATGTCGCGGTAGGCGCGTATCATGCCGGCCAGGCCACCCGAGAGGACGCCGACGACGGTGCAATAGGCGAGCGGGAGTTGCGGCATCGAATAGAGCGGATTGGCGTAGAGCGCCGAGCCCGCGGTGGGGCCGGCGCGGAACTCGACGCCATTGGTGACGCGGTGGTCGGGGACGAAGGCATCGTCGATCACGATGTCGTTGCTGCCCGTGCCCGCCATGCCGGTCATGTGCCACACATCGTCGACCCGGACGTCGGCGACGGGCAGAGCGAAGGCGCGCGGCCCTTCGGTGGTCAGCCCGCTGACATAAACCCAGTCGGCGTGCATGACGCCCGAACCCCATGAGGCGCGACCGCTGACGCGCCAGCCGCCCTCGACGCGCACCGCGTTCATCGTCGGCGAATTGGCGCCGGGCATCAGCGTGAAGCCGCGCGTGCCGAAAATCTCCTGCTGCAAGGCCTCGCTGAACTTCGCGGCATAGACATTGTGGTTGATGTAGAAGGAGGCGATCCAGCCGGTCGAAACGCAGGCGGCGCTGATCTCCTCGACCACCGCGAACATCGTTGGCAGGTTGGATTCGGGGGCGCCCCAGCGTGCGGGCACGAGCATCTGGAGGATTTCCGCCTCGACCAGCGCGGCGATGGTTTCGTCGTGCGGCTTGCGTTGCCGCTCGGCGTCCGGCGCGCGGGCGGCAATGGCGGGTGCGAGCGCGCGGGCGCGTTCGCGGAGCTGGTCGCTGGTGGTCGGCATCGAATCTCTCCCTCTATTAATTAGAAGGCTAAGCATTAAATGACCATCTGTCTAATTAAATTTGAAGCCCGGCGTTTCGATGCTAGGAAGCGGCGATGAACGGGACGGGACAGCAGGGGGTGCGCAAGCGCGGGCGACCGGCGATCGGCGAGATGACGGTCGATGACGCGGCGTGCCTGAACGCCGCGCTGACCGCCTTTGCCGACAGAGGCTATGACGGCACCTCGGTGCGCGAGGTCGCGCGGACGCTGAGGGTCAGCCACGGGCTGCTCAACGCCAAATTCGGATCGAAACGGGCGCTATGGGAGGCGGCGGTGGGTTATGGCATGGACCGGCTCCACACGCATATGTCGACGCTCGCGGACGACCGCGCGGGCGACGACGACATCGTCGGGCGGATGCGGCTCGCGTGCCGCAACTTCGTCGTCGGGCTGGCCGAGGTGCCCGCGATCATCCAGCTGATGAACGTCGAGGGGGCAACGCCCGGCGACCGGCTGGCCTTCATTGCCGACCGTTTCTTCCGCAGCAGGACCTGGCCGATCCAGAGCCTGCTTGAGGCGGGCCAGGCGCAGGGCCTGTTCCGGCCGGTCACGGTCGCGGTGCCTTTCACCCTGCTGGCGCATGGCGCGGGGGCGCTGATCGCCTTGCGCCCGCTGGTCGAGGCGACGGGCGGGGAAGGGACGCCGCCGCCTTTCGACCATGCGATGGAGGCCGCCGAGCTGATCGTGCGCGGCTTGCTGGTCGACGGCGCGTTACGCGGCGCTTGACTTATTCATAACTCATTGGTTATGAAATGGCCCCATAGCCAGTGAGTTATCCGTTTCATGCCCGATCGCCAGAATATTCTGTTCAAGACCCTCGCCGATCCGACCCGGCGCGCGCTGTTCGAGCGGTTGTGCCGCGACGGCGAGCAGACCGTGGTGGCGCTGACCGCGCTGGCCGGGGTGTCGCAGCCCGCGGTGTCGAAGCATCTGGCGGTGCTGAAAGCCGCGGGGCTGGTCGTCGATCGGCCCGAGGGGCGGCTGACCCATTATAGCGCGCGGCGCAGCGCGCTGGCCCCGCTGGTCGACTGGACGAGCCGGATGACGGGTTTCTGGGAGAGCCGGTTCGACAAGCTGGAGGATCTGCTGGCGAGGATGGATCAATGAGCACAAGCGACATTCGCACCGTCGTGGTCGAGCGCGAGATCGCGCATCCACCCGAAAAATTGTGGCGCGCGCTGACCCGGCCGCATTTAATCGCCGAATGGCTGATGGCCAATGATTTCCTACCCGACGTCGGCCACCGCTTTCAGTTGCGCGGCGAGTGGGGCGGGGTGCTCGATTGCGAGGTGCTCGAGATCGAGCCGGGCGAGACGCTCTCCTACACTTGGAATCACGCCAGTGCCGATGCGGCGTTCAACCTCGAAAGCGTGGTGACCTTCACGCTGACCCCGGTCGGCAAGGGCACCTTGCTGCGTATGGAGCAGACCGGTTTCCGGCCCGAGCAGAAGCAGGCGTTCGGCGGCGCACGCATGGGGTGGCAGCAATTTTTCGACAAGCTCGAGCAATTGCTCGAACGCCTCGATTGAAGGAGCGGCTCATGAATTTCAGCCAATTTGTGCGGCAGGGCCATCGCTGGCTGTCGATCCTGTTCACGCTGACCGTGATAGCCAATTTCGCCGCGATGGCGATGGGAGCGCCGCCGATGTGGCTCGTCTATTTGCCGCTGCCGCCCTTGTTCCTGATGCTGGCAAGTGGGCTGTATCTCTTTGCCTTGCCATATGCCGCGCCGCGGCGGGTGAAAGGCTGAGCCATGGCGGGCAAGAAGGAGGTCGTGCTGCTGTCGGGCGGCAATCCGCAGATCGCCAAGGGCGACGGCGATGCGCCGGTGCAGGCCTATATCGCCGCGATGCCGGGGTGGAAAAGCGTGGCGGGGAAGAATCTCGACGCGCTGATCGAACGGACGGTGCCGGGGGTCGAGAAAGCGGTGCGCTGGAACTCGCCCTTTTACGGAGTGCCGGGGCAGGGGTGGTTCCTGTGCTTTCATTGCTTCAACCGCTACATCAAGCTGACCTGGTTTCGCGGCCAGCAACTTGATCCGGTGCCGCCGGTCGGGTCGAAGGACCCCGATGCGCGCTATTTCCATATCCATGAGGATGAGGCGATCGACGAGGCGTTGTTGGTGAGCTGGATCCGCCAGGCGGCGGCGCTGCCCGGCTGGATTTCGCATGCGAAGGACAAGGCAGGATGACCCCAGATAAAACCCCGGCGGAGTTGATCGACGCGCGCATCGCCGAACTCGGCGACTGGCGCGGCGAGGTGCTGGCGAAGGTCAGGGCGCTGATCAAGGCGGCGATCACCGACCTGGTCGAGGAATGGAAATGGCGCGGGGTGCCGACCTGGTATGCGGGCGGCAAGATCGTGTGCACCGGCGAGACATATAAGGACAAGGTCAAGCTGACCTTTGCCAAAGGCGCGGCGCTGAGTGATCCGAAGGGACTGTTCAACGCGAGCCTGGATGGCAACGCTCGCCGCGCCATCGATTTCGGCGCGGGCGATCCGATCGACGAGGCGGGGCTGAAGGCGCTGTTCGCGGCGGCGGCGGCGCTCAACGCGGGCCAGGCGACGCGCTGACCAGCCGGGGCGCCGACCGCGAACGGGTGCTCGGCTAACGCAAGGCGAGGGCGCCGCCGCGGCACGTTTCGGTCCCCGAAAAGCGTTCGCCGCTGGCGGGTTCGAGGACGCTGCCGACGAAATCGATCTGCGTATCGGCAAGCGCGCTTTCGTCGGGGGTCCGGCGGGGCTCCGCTTTGAGCAACGCCAGCAGCGTCGTCGCGCTTTCGCGTGACTGATTCCAGTCTGGCGTCGGCACGCGATCGATCGGGTCGGCCTTTGCGGCGTCGCGCATCAGCGCGATCAATTTGTGACGGGGGAAATTCGGGCCGAGTGCCCCGGAGAGTGCGGCGCGAAACAGCCGCTGCAAGGCGGTGAATTGTTCGGCCTTGCCGAGAATCCGCGCCGCCGCGGGATTGCCCTGGGCGAAGGCCATGGTGCGGTCGCCGACCCCCTTGGCAATGACGGGAAACTCCCAAGGCACTCCGCCAGTTTCCGGGCAGTCGCCGTCTTCGCACTCGACCTCGTTCTCGAAAGCGACCTGGAGCATGAAACGCAGCACGGGATCGCCGTCGGCTGACGCCTGGGTCGGCGTCAGACCGGCGACGGTCAACGGATAGCTGGCTTCGCGGACGCCGCTCCAAATCGCAAAAGGCTGCGGGGGTTTCGTCGTGAAGCTTTCGGCGACGCAGCGCATATACGCATCGCGACCGTCGGCGGCCTTCGGTCGACATTGTTTCATCTGGCCCACGAGGTCCATGTCGAAGCGCTGGGGGGCGTGCGCGAACACCGATTGGGCGGCGTCGGATTGTCGCCAACTATCAGGAAAAGCATCGTTTATCGCTGCCGCGAACAACTGCGCTTCGGCGCCGTCGAACATCCCGAGTGCGCCGCGGTCGCCGGCAGCGGCATTATAGACGGCCAGCTGGGTGTTCACCATATTCGACCAGAGCGACCGATCTGACCAGTCGCCGGTGGCGGTGTCGACGAAGCGATCGAGCTCGATCATGTGGCAACCGAGTTCGGTATCGACGAGGCTTGGATGCAGGTGGACACGGAGGATTTTGGGCATCAGCGGCCCCGAGGTCATGGTCACCGTCGTCGGGCGTTCGTCGGCGGCATAAGCGAGCGCCTGCTGGACCGTCTCGCCGTCGAAGCGCCCGACATCGATTGTCCGGTCCGCGAGTTTGAGCGTCAGGGCGAGCGTGGCGCCGTCGACACGCCAGCCGATGTCACGAACGTCGAGGGGCGCGCCGGCGGTCGGATCGGCACCGATCAGGACCCCGCCCACGCGGACCGAACCGCGTAACCTGGTGAAGCTGCGCGATGCCATGCGCGTGTTGCCGGGGCGGTCGCCTGACGCCGCGCTTCCGCCGCCACCGCCACCGCCGCCAAAACCGCCACTGGCAGCCTCGGCGACCGCGGCAGGAAGTTCGGTCGTCGAGCCGTAAATTCGCGCAAGCGCGCGCCCAAGCGGTGATTCGGCATGTGCCTGTGCGCGTCCGGGAAAGAGATCCTCATAGGAACCGGCCGAGCCTTCAATCGCCCGCCGCAGGTCGTCGCCGCCGCTGACGACCGGACGCAGTTGCGACACGGCCCGTTCGACACGCGTCGTGGCTTTCGGTGAATTCCTCTTCTCCAGACTGGGGTGAAGATCATCTGCGGTGGCGGCCACGCGTGCCATGTTGAGATCACCATCGACCACCGCGGCGCGCGCGCGCACGGCGTCGGCCTGCGTGAACAGAGCGGGGACGTTTCCACGGGCCTGAACGCGCGCCATCGCATCGGCGTAGCCACGGCCCGATTCGATATCGGCCAGAAACTCGGTCAATTTGACCTGCACCATGCGCGATGCGGGGTCCTGCAAGCCCTTGCGCGCCGCGTCGTCCGCTTGACCCGCGAAGAGCGCACGGTCGGCGGGATCGGGCAGCGCCGCGTCGAGCGAGGACGAAAGCGTTTCCTCCAATACGGTCCCGAACATGTCGCCGAGCGTCGCGGGCTGTCGAAAAGACGCCATTCCGGCCGCAAGCCGTTGGCGAAAGGCGGGCGACGCCCCCGCCTTCGCCCGCATCCACTGCTCGATACGGTCGACGAGCGGGCTGCCCTGCGGCGCGACCGCGTTGCGAGCGACAAAATCGCGAAACTCGCCATATTGTCGGCGCGCGCTTTCGGGCATGGCGTCGGCTTCGGCAAAGCCGACCCCCCGGATCGGGATCGCGCGCTCGGCCGCATTGGACGAGAATTGGCGCAAGATATTGTCGCGGATCGCGACTTCTTCGACCAGCAGGTCCACCCGTCGCGCCGTGGTCGCCGCAAGGTCCGGCTGAGCCCGCGCCACCGACGAACGCCAGTCGGACGAGGCGATAAGGGCGCGGGCGAACTGCTCGGCCGCCAGACGATAATTCGGTACCGGTGAACTGGCGGCCGGCAAGGCATCGGCCGGCTCCTGCACCGCGGCCCTGGCGATCTTTTTGAGGCTATCCTGAGCCGCTTGCTGCGATCGATAGACTTGAATGTCGTTGATCGAACCGAGCGTAGGGACAAGCCCGGCATTGGCGAGCACGGGCGAGCCGACCCCGATGACGAGGAGGCAGGCGGCCCCGATGCCGCCGCGTCTCAGCAACTT
>Ga0209542_10013581_pt1 | contig 14014 bp, 17 predicted proteins | sample RifCSPhighO2_01_FD_184028 | JGI IMG/M metagenome (GOLD analysis project Ga0209542, IMG submission 184028) | Soil microbial communities from Rifle, Colorado - Rifle CSP2_plank highO2_0.1 (SPAdes) (version 2) | ecosystem: Environmental > Terrestrial > Deep subsurface > Rock core/Sediment ...
CCGTGAGTCAGATCTCGAAGGTATCTCAGATGAATACTTCGAGGAAGTTCGAAGGGGCAGAATTTAGAAAGCCCCAAAAGTACAAGTAGTTCCTTCCATTCAAGCTCCTCGCTGTCCACCCACGTCAAACTGGGACCTCACGGACAGCGAGGGCTTTTTTATTTTGCACTTCCCTTCACTAAGACGAGGTCCGACCTACGAGGTCGGACCTCGGAGACAACAGGGACCGTACAAGTTTCGTATATAGAAAAACTTGTAAAATTTAAAACAAGGGATTATGTTATTCAGATACAATGATTAAACCACAGTTTAGTAATAACGAAATATATCATATTTATAATCGTGGTGTTGAAAAGAGGAATATTTTTTTGAAGGAAGCTGACTTCAAGAGGTTTTTAGACGGAATTTTTATTTTTAACACTTTTTTGCCTGTAACATTTAATGGGGCAGATCGTATTTATAAAGAGAAAGAAAATATAAATCGGCAGCCTTTAGTGGAGGTTATTTCTTTTTGTCTTATGCCAAATCATTTTCACCTTCTTTTAAGGCAAAAAAGAGAAAGTGGAATACCATTATTCATGCAAAAATTATGTACAGGTTATTCAATGTATTTTAATAAAATAAATAATCGAGTCGGATCTTTATTTCAAAACAAATTTAGAGCCGTGAGAATAGCAACGGATCGACACCTATTTTATATACCGCATTATATACACATGAATCCCTTAGAAATTATGAATATAAATGTTGATAAAAAAATTAACGCAGAATCCATTGTAAATAAACTGGTGGGCTATCAATGGTCTAGTTTGAGTGACTTTGTTGGGGAATATAGGTATCCAGGAATAGAAAGTCAAAAATTTATAAAAGAATTTTTTAAGAACTCTGCCTCATATAAAATAAAATTGAAAGAATGGATTACTGAGGGTGGCAGAGAGGATGTAGAAGAAGTTGGTATCGATTTTGACCCAAGTTTGTAAGAACATGAAAACACGAGGTCCGACCTACGAGGTCGGACCTCGTGTTTTCATGAAGTTACTGTGGGGTGATCGGGTACGTTTGCGATCTCTAATCTACGAACTATTCGAGTGGATTACGAACTGTTGGAAAGAGAGATGGAGATTTGTATGAGGAGTTGAAGGTGTCTTTAATCTCATGACCGTCGGTGTATGTTACGGTTCTTCCCAGCCATGCCTTCATTGAGCCGTTTGCTTGGATGTCGTATTGGTGTGGGCCATCGATAACTGTTTTACGTCCGTCTTTGGTTCCATAAATTTCAAAATATATTTTGGAGCCTACTATTTTAGGCTGTATCAATATATGAGATTGCGTATCATTTTTAAATCTAAAGTCTGAAACACCCGGGTAAATAGTGGCATCATAACCTTGGGGGTTGTAGTAGCGAACTGGAAGAGAATGAGCGTGACGTTCTAATATGGGTAAACCAGCCTCGACCACCGCTCTAAAAAGAGTTGTTGAGACTTGGCATATTCCACCGCCATATTCGGGTGTGAGTGTGCCGTTTTTTATTACCAATTCAGGAACAAATCCTGTTGATGCTGTAACTTCTCCTAGTGCTTCATTGAAAGAGAATTCATCGCCAGGCTTTACTATGATTCCGCTGAACTTATCAGAACCGGCATGTATGTTTTGGGTTCTGAATTTGGGGGAGCCTGTAAAATCTGATTCACCGGTGGCAAGCAATTCTTTTATGCCGAGGCGATTCACTTTATCAAGAGTGATATCAGGAATAATCTCATCTAGTACGAGATTAATTTTTATTGTTGTGCTTTCTGAAGATTTGTGTTTGAAAATTGCTGAAGATATTTCTAAGGTGCTAGACGGTATATTTAGGGACTGGCCATTTTTAGAGGTACGGAACTCACTTGTTTGGCCACTGGTAGATATAGTTAACCTTGCATTAATTGATGTAATGCTAAAATGTTTAGCTATTTTGGCAAGGTACATTCCTATTGCATCATGATTTAAACGTAACTCGTTCTTGCCTGTGTAACTTCTGTCATATGCTTGAACCCAATTTTCCATATCTTTTTGGGAAACATTTAATTCTCTGGAGGGGGTTACTAAGATCAACTTGAGGAAAACAATATTAATTAAATTAGCTTGAAGATTAGGTCTGTTTTCTCCAGCAGATTTTAAAAATTTACTAGAAAGATTAGCGTAATAAAAAATCTGCCCAATAATAAAAACTATTCCCAATGTCGAGAATATGGCCATGTGCTTTATGGTCTTAGATTTCATACCGATTAATTTTAGCATGTCCTAAAAACAATATCCCCTCAACGACCGACTAGTAAGCCGGCCGGTGAGGGGATATTGTGGTGCTTGATTTGTTTGTGTAATTAAGCTGCAATCCGGAGTTTTTTGGTTTTGTTTTTGCTTAACTTGGGCATTCTTATTGTCAGTATGCCATTTTTCATCGAGGCCTTGGCATTATCGGCATCTATCTCCTCGGGTAATATTATGGAACGAGAAAAAGCTCCCCAATAGAGTTCCCTGTAATAATAATCAGATGCCTTAACCTTCTCAGAAGATTCTCTCCTGCCCTTTATAGTTACCATGTCGCTTGTGATTGTTATATCAATGTCATCTGCGGTAACTCCCGCTATCGTTGACTGGACTATTATCTCATCTTCGGTCTGGTAAACATCAACCGTAAGATGGCCTTCATCATCTGTTGGTGCATTGGCTTTCGAATGGTTTCTTGCAGCTGTTAGCTCTGCTTCACCAGATTCTTCAACGCTATCATTTTTGATAAATTGTTCTTCAAAAAAATCACTCATTGAATTAATTATACCACAAGCAAGTTCTTAATTATGAACACCTGCACGAATCAGGTCAGCGACCTCTCGCTTTTTTAGTTTTCTGAAGAGAGAGGATATCATAAACGCGCTGATAAACAGGAAGATTGTTGAGATTATGAAACCTTCAGGTTTGCCCTTGCTGCCAAGAAGAATAAGATTAAATACTAAATGAATCACTGTACCAACACCAAGCCCGGCGGTTATGATCTTGGCGCAATGGTGACTGTAAAACCAGGCTAGCGCCAAGAAGTAACCGACTGCGGCGGAGGATACAGCATGTAGCAGGGTAGCTCCGGCAAATCTCAAGAGAAGTATTTGGATAGTTGAGTCTATGCCACTTGGAATAGTTTGAAATAGTATGAGCAGATTTTCTATTGCCGCAAAACCCAAACCGGCAACCACCATATAGACCATTGCATCTAATGGCTCGTCGAATTCTGAGTCTCGTAATACAACAAATCTGACGGCCAAAAATTTTACAACTTCCTCAATCAAGGCCGCAAGCGTGAAGAACACAACGGAACTCGATGCATCATAAGCCGAGTTAAAATAAAGGGCTGTGCTTCGAACGCTCCATTGGGCGATTACCGCCAATGGAGCCACGATGATACCCATGGCAAATGTCTTGGAAACCAGATATTTGGGCTCTGGCCTGAGATCTTTTTTTAAATAAAAAAGAAGCCAAAAAAGACTTGGGGACAAACCCATAAGAATCAATAATAGCGCTGTTTTAAAATCCACTATTTAATTTTAACACGAGGAAGCTTTTTTAGGAGGGCCAGCTTTCCACCATGAGCAACTTCCTTTCTTTGGTGGGCAAGTGTGACCATATTTCTTCAGTTACGAATGGCATAAATGGATGAAGGAGTTTGAGGGAGTTAATTATCAAATAGGCGAGTGTCTTTCTGGTTTTTTCATCCTCCTTATCTTTGCTGTATTCTATATATTTATCAGCAAATTCATGCCAGATGAAATGGTAGAGTGTGTTGGCGGCTTCTGCAAATTCATAACGGTTTATGTTCTCAGTAACTGATATAGCCAGGGAATTTAATTGTTGGGCTATGTCATCAAGTCCTTTTGTTGAATCCTGAGCTTCCCAATTTGTTTCTTCTGGCAACTTGATCAAGGCGTAACGGGCTATGTTCCAAATTTTATTTGCGAATTTTTTGCCCATTACTAAAAGATCTTCTCCAAAACGTAAGTCTTGAAGTCCAGTGGCCTGAGAAGCAAGTCCGAATCGGAGGGCATCTGTGCCATACTTCTCTATCAAATCGAGTGGATTTATTCCAGTGCCCAGTGATTTGGACATACGCTTACCATCTTTGGTTAAAACTGTTGCGTGTATATATATGTCTTTGAACGGTGGCTTGCCGGTAAATTCCATACCAGAGAAAATCATGCGTACTTGCCAAAGGAATAGAATGCCTCGATCTGATGTTATGAAATCAGTTGGGTAGTATTGCTCAAAGTCACTTTTGGAGGCTTGCCCTTCGGAGCCTTGCTCGCTCGGCGTAGCCTTGGCGCGGGGGCGAAGAAGGGGCCAGCCTAAGGTTGCAAATGGCCAGAGCGCAGATGAAAACCAAGTATCTAAAACATCCTCTTCTCCGTCAATGGGTATTTTGTGTCCCCACCAAAGTTGTCTTGATATGTTCCAGTCGCGTATGTTATTCAGCCAGTTTTTGTATGGGCCAACCCAGCGTTCCGGGTGTATTTTTACCTCGCCATTCTCAACTGCATCTAACGCAAGTTTGGCAAGTTCTTTCATTTTCAAAAACCATTGTTCGGATGGCAGGGGTTCTATTAAAGAATTGCATCGATCACATCGTCCTACATTGTGTTCGTATTCTTCTATTTTTTCTATTAAACCTATTGTTTCCAGGTCTGATACTATTTTTTCACGTGTGGTAGATGTTTTTAATCCTTGGTATCGAATTCCTGCATTTTCATTCATCTTGCCATGCTTGTCTATTATTTGGATTGATGGCAGATTATTGCGTTGTCCTATCTCAGCATCAGTAACATCATGCGCTGGAGTCACCTTTATTATTCCAGTGCCGAAATTTGGATCTACTGCTTCGTCGGCAACTACTAAAATATTAATTTTCTTTGACCTTGGTTCCTGTTCCGAAGGGATGGAATTGTCTACGGATTCTATTTCTAATTCCTTGCCTATATATTTTTTGTATCTCTCGTCTCCTGGATGAGCGGCGAGCGCTGTATCGCCCAGTTTTGTTTCAGGTCTGGTTGTCGCAAGGGTGAAGGGCCCATATTTGATGAAATAAAGTTTGCTCTTTTCTGATACGTAATTAACTTCTAAATCTGAGATGGCTGTAGAGCAGCGTATGCACCAATTTATTACGCGAATACCTTTGTATATCCAACCCTTTTCATAATAGTGGTTGAATGCAGTTTTTACCGCTTCCTGATAGTCAGTATCCATTGTGAATTTTGTGCGGGACCAGTCGACTGATAGCCCAAGTTTTTTTATCTGTTCAAGTATGGCATTACCGTATTTCTCACGCCACTGCCACATTCTTTCAAGGAATTTATCACGACCAAGTTCATGGCGGTTTGTGTCTTCTTTGGCGAGCTGTTTCTCAACTACGTTCTGGGCAGCAATGCCTGCATGATCCGTGCCAGGAATCCATAGTGTTCGGTAGCCTTGCATTCTTTTCATTCGTACGATTATGTCTTGCAGGGTGAGCTCGAGGGCATGTCCCATGTGAAGCTCTCCGGTAATATTGGGCGGGGCGATGCAAGTGACAAAAGGTTTGCCTTTTTGGTTGCGAGAGGGGAGTTTCTCAGGAGTAAAAAAGCCTGACTCCAGCCAGATTTGATAAGTTTTTTCTTCAGTTATCCCTGGATCATAGTTTTTGGGAATTTCGATTGCTTCAGTCATGGAGGTGTTTTTAGATTGACTTTTTATTTAAAAATGTTTAAATTTGTTGTATATTAATTGTAACTTAAAAACATGAGGTTCGGCAATGAACGCAGTTGCGTCACATCAGTGTTCAGAATGCACCTTTGTGGCAAACAAAGAAAGCATTTTTGTGGCTAGAGAACAGCGTAAAAAAGCTGCTCGAAAGCCAATTTGCATTGGTAAATTCACAATGCCTGGTTGGTCTGGGCACTCGAGATTCTATCTTTTTAAATGTTATTGTGATGCTATTGTTGTTGATTACCCTCACGGCTATACTTCTGGCGGGCATATATATTTTTCCTGTGAAGAGTGTGAGGCAAGTTTGGTAATCTTGGACAGAGATATTTATAATAAAGAAGGAATAGCAATGCCTCCGGGATTCTTTAAGACTCTTTGGGGTATTTTAAAACTTAGATTCAACTTAAATCGAAAGATTGGCATTAACCACAACTGACTTTATGTCAGTTTTTTGTTTTTTTGATTTGTAATTCCAGTATCCGGCCAGTGCTATCATCGCGGCATTGTCAGTTGTGTATTGCATCTCAGGCTTATAAAATCTCATGCCAAGTTTATGAGACTCTTGTTCTAGTATGTCACGGAGGGTCTTGTTGGCTGAAACTCCACCAGAAAGCATAACTGACTTTACTTTGTATTTCATGGCTGCCCTGAGAGTCTTGTTAACCAAGACATCAATTATTGCATGTTGGGTCTCAGTAGCAATTGCTGTCTTTTGCTTCTTAGTAAGTGGTTTAATTTTTTTTAAATCACGAGTCAAATATAGTACGGCTGTTTTGAGCCCCGAAAAACTGAAATCAAAGTTTTTCGAATTTATCATAGGCCTGGGAAGTTCGATTTTTAATCTTATCTTTTTTGTTTGGTCCTTCACCGCCGCCTTGTCTATGGCTGGTCCTCCTGGATAGCCGAGACCCAATATTCTGGCTATCTTATCAAATGCTTCACCTGCGGCATCATCGAGTGTTTGCCCAACAATTTTATAGCTGCCTGGTTTTTTAATGAGTACAAGTTCTGTGTGTCCGCCAGAAACGATAAGACAGATAGCTGGTAGGGATGGGGTGGTAGTTTCATTTAACCAAGTGCTGGCTATGTGGCCTTCGAGGTGATTTATTCCGATAATTGGCTTGCTGTATTTCCAGGCTAGAGTTTGAGCGAATGCCATGCCGACTAAAAGAGATGAAACTAACCCTGGCCCACGAGTGACTGCGATAAGGTCAACCTCACTAATTTCTAAGTCAGCTTCTTTAAGAGCTAGATTGATTACTTTGGGGAGGTTTTTAATATGTTCTCTGGCGGCAAGAGAGGGGAATACGCCACCATATTTTACATGGATTTTAACTTGAGAAGATATTATGCTTGTGATTACTTTTGGCTTGTTTCCAGAGATTTCTAGTAATGAGGCAGCGGTGTCATCGCAAGATGTTTCAATTCCGAGAATTATCATGGGGGAATCATATATTAAAACTTGTCAATTTTCAATTTTTGCCTTAAAATGAGCCAGTGTTTATGGCGCCATCGTCTATCGCCAGCCAGAGGCTGGTCCGCCTTTGGCGGAGTTAGTTCCATATATGTATTTCGTATATATTATTAAGAGTTTAGTAAAAAACTGGAAATATATAGGTTCAACTGATAATATATCGGCGAGGTTGAGATTGCATAATTCGGGTGTAACTAAATCTACCAAACCATACCGACCATTAGAGTTGATTTATAGCGAGTCGTTTAAGACCAAAACAGAAGCTCTTAAACGTGAAAGATTTTTAAAAAAAGAATTTTAAAGCAAGAGAAGAAGTGTATAATAAGTTGTCAGTTTAAAATATGGCGCCATCGTCTATCGGTTAGGACATGTGCTTTTCAAGCACAGAAGCGGGGTTCGACTCCCCGTGGCGCTGCAATGTCAAAATCAGTTAAATTAAGTTAGTATTTATCTACACTAATCAGTTTTCCAAATATCAAAGGCCAAGGAGAATGGAAAACTTTGCCTTGACAGGCCCCAATTCTAGTGATAGGATATACCAGCTTAGTTCATTGTTTGTTTTAGGAGTCTAAAAATGGCAAAGACAACCCCTATCGGATATTCTGAGTTAGTGATTGATAATAATTGGGCAACATCTTTTTATCTGGTACCGCCTGAGAAAAAAGTAAAAAGAGATGATTTAAATAAATATCCGAGACTGGACCCAGCGCAATGCTACGATGTTAGGCTACCTGATGGGACTGTGCTCATAGGATGTGAAATCAGGATACAAACGCATCATACTCGCGGAATGGGAGGAATGAGTGAAGATTCGTCAAGTAGCGAAGCGTTCTTTTTGGCCAAGGGACTTGAGATAAAGTTGAATTCTGGTTTCCTCCTTCGGCCCAATAAGATCGTTACTGCGCGTAGGAAACAAAAACTGGAAGATCAGGAACGAGAAAACACTCGAAAAGACCTGCTTACCAAAAGAAGGGAAATTGATCGAAAGTTGAAGAACCTCTAATGTGTAAAGGAGTCTGTATGACTCCTTTTAAATTTATTTTTAATTACCCAAAGCCATGTTAAGCTCAATATCTAAGGGATTTTTCAGGAAATATGTGTAGATATTCTTCAACAAAGTTTTCCAGTGTTCTCGATTCGCCCTGCGAACGTAGTGAGCAGAGACACAGCGAGACAACTGCTTGTCTCGCGTGGGGAGGAGAACGGCGGAGCAATGTTTTGTCAGCAGACAAAACTGCGAGCAGGTGGCTAGCCCGAGCAGAGCGACTGGCGAGGCGAGAGGCAAAGCCGACTCCCCGTGGCGCTGCCATGTATCAAGAGGCAAACTGAATAAGCAAGTAATTGCCTAAGGTTATGAATTATTTAGGTTTTCCTAAAACATCTTTTTCGTAAGGGCTAAGGAGAATGGAAAACTTAACATCATAAAAACAGCAGAAATGCTGATTTTTGGTTGCCCTTGACAAGATATTCATAAAAGACTATGGTAATAGGGCTTTTGAAATGGTACTTTTAAAAGGATTAGTCATGTGTAACGCTCAAGCAGAAGCAACATTGAACAGTAAAATTGAAGATTCAAGATGTCGCAGAATCGAGTTCTCTAATGATTTCTGGAGCTTTGGCGAAAGACACAATTTGGCACTATTTATAAGCTTTAGCTCTATTGTGTTCGGATTATCTGACCAAGATCTTTTTCGGCTTTCCGAAGCAGAAATATCTTGCCTAAATAAAAAGATGGTCAGGCACTGTAAAAAGTATTCCATGCTTACAAACAGGTGGGCGTATTTGGTGTTTGCATTCATGATAAGTTTTGGCGTTGTTTGTGTGGCATCAATATCTTCTTCCGCTTCATATCCAATTAGTAATTATGTGGATCCGTTTCTCTCTGTTTTTTTTGTTTCATATTTTATGATTTTTGCTGTTTACGACACTGTTCTTAAAGAATGGTTCGGTTTAACCAACAATACAGATAGGGGCGTCGTGTTACATTATGCTGTTACCGGTGGTATTAAGCCGAAACCAAGTTATCTAGATGTTATTAAAAACTATGATCAAGAAGATTATCAACTAATTTTACCTCCTCGCATGGAATGTCATTTTTAAACCCAAGCAATTTTTTCCAAGCGGTGCGATAATATCGACCGCTTTTTAATTTTCAAAGAATTTGCCGCCAAGACTGAAATTCGTTAGAATTTCAGTAATCCGAATTTAGCCAAAGAAAAACTTGAAATTGTTTAATTCAGAATTGCGGTTCAGATTTTTCAGATTTCTGGCCACCGCCATGCACCGGCTGGTGCGTGGCGAAATGGGTTCGAACTAATTCAAGAATACTCTGCGGAATAGAGGAAGTTAGAACCCCTTATGTTATGGTGCGTACAAATATCAAAATAAGAGATGTTAAAGTTTCTGACCTAGATTTTGTTAAAAAAATTTATTCAGTCCACTGGACTAATGCAAATGGTAACTCCGACTTAAATGAAGTTGAATATGCTTTAGGTTTAGTAAGAGATTCCATCAATAAGACGGGGGATAGTATTAAGTTTAATGAGCATTATATCGTTGCTGACATTGATGGAGAAGTAGTAGGAGTTTTGGGATATAAAAAGTTATTTGCTAAATTTCTTCATTTTGCTAAAACCTCTAAGCCGATAGAGTTGTCAAATTTATTTGTAGCAGCAGACAAAATAAAAACAGGGGTTGGGAGGACTCTTGTGGGCGAACTCATAAAAAGGGCTAAAGATGATGGTTATTCTGAATTGGTTGTTAGGAGCGCAAACAGATGGAAAAACAGCTGGCAATTTTATGATAAGCTAGGATTTGAAAGAGTAGGGATGCTTAATGGACAAGATGGTCAAGTTTCACAGATTTGGAGCAAGATCCTATGATTACCAATTTCTAACAATTGCAAACTTCGTCCAGCCCACCCTGCAAAATAAAACCGAGCGTTAAGCTCGGGCTGAATCATTTGATCTAGTGAGTAGTTCTTGGCCTTGTCATTCTTGGCGGAGCCTGTGTTAAAAGATCACTGACCCTTTGTTTAACCAGAGCTTGGACCCCATCCATATTTGTAACAACAAAATTAACAATTTTTACATTAATTTCAGGGGCGAGTCCTAAAAATTTTTGGTACGTGGGCGTAGAATAAATGATAATCAATTCGCCAAGTTCTTCGTCGTTAAACATCTCTGCGTAAATTTGCGCAGCCAGTTCGACCATCTCTTCTTTAAGAAGACCTACTGTCTCAACAACAATTCTATTAATTTCTTTGGGGTCGATACCCAGCACAAAAAAATCGGCCTCATGCCCCTCCATAATAGCTGTGGAAGTGCTTGAGACAACTGCATCGAATTGTTTTCTTGTGTTTAAAATTTCAAAGAGCTTATCGATTCTCTCTCTGCTAGCCATTGTGGAGCCTCCAAAAGTAACTAACCTTTAATATCTTATCATAACAGTTTAATTATGTCAAATATTAATGGTAAATAAAAAACTCCCTAGGGAGTTAAAGTTCTAATACTGTATTTTTTTGCGAAGTAGATCATAAGCTTTGCTTTTAGAAAATCTAAGACGCTTTCTTTCTTGTTCCAATTTTTCAGAGTTTTTTGCCACTAATAATAGGGTATCCCAGGCCCTATATTTGGGAATGTTTAAAGATTTTCTGACCCTCTCAGCATTTGGCGAGGGAGTCTTTATTAATGTTCTTTTTTTGAGGGAAGGCATCTGATACCCCAATGTTTATTTAGTGTGCTCAAGTTTAGTATGGCAAAATTAATAAATATGATCAATCAAAAAACCGCTTAAGCGGTTTTTTGATTATGCGCTGAGATTTCTACAATTTTTTTGAAAATATCAGGGTTGTTTTGAGCCAGATCAGAGAGTATCTTGCGATCTAGTTCTATGTTTGATTTCTTGAGGCCGTTTATGAATTTGCTGTATGACATCTCGCTTTGCTGAGTTGCAGCACCTATCTGTATTTGCCAGAGCCTACGGGCGTAGCCCTTCTTTTTGCGTCTGTCATTGAATTGGAATGTCCATGCATGAAGAAGAGCTTCTTTCGCCTGGCGATACTTGGTCTTTCTACCCCACATAAAACCCTTTGCGTGTTTGAGCAAGTTCTTGCGTCTTTTATTTGCTGTTTTTCCTCTTTTTACTCTTGGCATAAGTGTAAAATATATAGATTACAAAATTTATATATAGGGCATTAAATTTTTTATATCCTTCTTGTTGTCCGGTGATAGTATCTTGTCTCCCCGCTTGCTTCTGCGTGCGTTACTGTCCTGTCTGGAGTTAAAATGGCTAAGCTTTACATTCAACCTGCTTATCTTGCCTCTACCTGAAAACTTAAAACGCTTTAAGGCTGACTTTGAATTTTTGAGTTTTAATTTTGGCATTTTTGTTTAAAATTACTTTTTGTTTTCTGGTTTAATTAGTACAGAGAAACCGCGCGGGCTTCTTTTGGGTGTTTCTTCAAGTGTAAAAGAGGGAGGGATTATTTTTATGAAATTATCAAGCTTGGTTTTGGCAAGATCAGACATACCTTTCTGTCTACCTCTCATTGTAATTTCTATTCTGACACGGTGACCTTTTTTGAGGAACTTATCTGTTTGAGATGCTCTTAGCTCTAGGTCATGTGCGCCTGTAGTAAAGCCAATCTGAATGGTTTTTATCTCATGTGCAGCTGATTTAGGCTGCCTATTATCACGTTCCCGTTTCTCCTTCTGGTACATATACTTACCATAATCCATGATTTTGGCAATAGGAGGTACAGCACCAGCTCCGACCTCAACCAGGTCCAATTCTCTTTCTTGTGCCAGTTTAAGAGCCTCGTGTGTAGGCAAAATACCCAATTGTTTGCCATCCGCATCTATAACCTGAACCTGTGGTTCCTTTATCTGGTTGTTCAGGCGCACTCTTTTATTGAACTGTTTTTGCATTTGGATTTTGAAAGGATAGCATACAAAAAATATTTTTTCAATACCTAAGAAAAAATCCCTTCGGAGGGATTTGAAGGCTCATTTATCGGCTGGATATATCGGCCAATTCTTGAGCTATTTGTTTAGAGTCTATTTCGATCTTAATTTTCGGAATAGTTTTTAGTAGAAACCACGCCATACCCAAGGTAATGCAAGCCTCAATCATAAAAGCATAACCATCGCTAATTCTTATAGAAGTGTGCCAAAAATGATGGAATTTATCGAACACTCTCATGGGTACACCGAAGTATGGTTTGCCAAGAGTTAATATGATGTCTGGTAATATCGCAGCAAAACCGGCTGCAGTCAAACTGATCAAGAATGGAACGTAGCGTAACTTTTCTTTAGCCCAGGCACCTCTCAAGTTGCTAGGAATATCAAGACCTCGAGCGGTTTCTCTAAGTAACCCGTGGAGAATAATAAAAAGAGAGGTGCAGGCCACAATGGAATCTATAACTATCCCGCTAAAATCATAAGGCACGCTAGCATATATGTCATATTCGTAGTGTGGTATTGCATCTAGAAGGAAATGGGAAGAAAATCCCAAAAGACAAGAAATCAGAATAATTTTAAACCTATTTGATTTAAGAAAAAGTGGTCTTTCATTATTATTTTCTGCCCTGGCAAAATGGAACTCAGTTATGGCAGCGGCTGCTACGCCGGCAATTACGTGAGGCGTTATTACCATTGATCCTCCAATTTTAAAAAGCTAAAAGTTTAATAGAATCTATCACGCTTTTAGTTTTTTGGCAACGTAATCTTATGGTTTGAAACTTTCTGGATATTTTTTACGTAGGGCTTTTTCGATTCCTTTTTGTGAAGTTACACGACGTAGAACAACGTGGGGTATGACTTCCAAAAAACCGTGTCTGGCTATACCCAGGGCTTTTCCCATGATTGGTAATAGCGATCTATGTCCATTTCAATATGTTCTGGCTTGGATTTTGGACAAAATTTGATTATTTGAAGCGAAGGGTTTTCAGGGTGACGGTAACTTGCACAGGCTCCGGGATGCCCAATTTTAGCAAACCAAAGCGGGGTTTCCGAGAAACCTCTACTAGTAAGAATTGTCTCAATAGATTGAGAGAGATTTAACTGTTTTGTGTAGTAGGCTTTGCGGTTGCTCTTGAGAGTTAGTAGTTCGAATTCTGCATCAAGCCCTAATTCTTTGAGCAGGACTTGCAGATTATTCTCCATAGATGGTTTTATGACAACAGACTGTGCTCCCAGGAGTTGAGTAAGAATAAAAATTAGACAAGTGAGTAGAATTTTTGTTTTCAAGGAACCTCCTTGGTTTTGCCCACTTAAATTATACCACCCCAAATCAAGTTTGGTGGGAGTTGCCTACAAGTTTCCTCGGGGAAACCCTGCATGAATAATCTCCGCATAACAAAAAACATACCATGCGAGGTATTGGATATGAACGAGAGCCGGCTATAAGTTAGCTAAATAATTAGTAATCTGCCTCTTTATAAATCTATGCCCAGAACCTGATTTTAGAAAGACTTCTCTTTTCTTTGCATCAAGTTGATTTTTGTAAGCTTCATAATAAATTAATTCTAGCGGCCTACGGTTTTTGGTTGACCTTACTTTTCCATTTGTATGCAAAGAAAATCTATTTTCAAGATTTTTTGTATAACCGGTATAGAACTTATTGTCTTTTAAACTTTTTAGTAAATAAACAAAATACATGTGGCTCGTGATAAAACAAAAAGCAAGTAATAATACCTGCTTTTTGTTTTATTTTACGGGGTGGACCTGCGGGGAATCGAACCCCGACCCCATCCATGCCATGGATGTGTAATACCGT
>Ga0209542_10013582_pt1 | contig 14013 bp, 18 predicted proteins | sample RifCSPhighO2_01_FD_184028 | JGI IMG/M metagenome (GOLD analysis project Ga0209542, IMG submission 184028) | Soil microbial communities from Rifle, Colorado - Rifle CSP2_plank highO2_0.1 (SPAdes) (version 2) | ecosystem: Environmental > Terrestrial > Deep subsurface > Rock core/Sediment ...
GAGCAGCGCAAATTCACGGGCCATGAGTATGACGAGGATACCAACCTTCACTACTACGTGCAAAGGTACTACAATCAAGATGTGGGGAGGTTCACCAGCCAGGATCCTGTACATCTCTTGATCGGCGATGACCAGCGATTTCGAGCAGAAGCAAATCGAGGGCTAGCGTTCCACCTTACCAACCCACAGGCATTGAATAGTTATAGCTATACCATCAATAACCCTCTAAAGTATGTAGATGAGGAGGGAGAGATATGGGATACTTTCTTGGATGTCGGATTCATTGCATTTGATGTTGGCACCATCATCGGAGATATTGCCTTTAATGGAGGACAGAACCTCGATACACACCTTAAAGCACTAGCGGCTGATACAGGAGCAGCTGCTATCCCTGGCGTAACCGGTGCTGGGTTAGCAGTGCGAGGAATTAACCTTGCCGATAATGTTGCTGATGCGGCGAAAGCGCTCGATAAACTTCCTGGTAACACTTTAGTTTGTCGGGGTGGAACTTGTAGTGCAAAAAACTTCGCAAAACCAGGCGAAGTTAAGAACGGTGTACTCTCAGGCTCCTCGGTAAACGCTAGTCCAAACGCAAGTATCGAAGATTTGACGAAGAGTTTCCCTCAAAACCAATTTGGTCAGACAATACTCGATAAGATACGGGCATTGGGTGGCAACGTTACTCCCACTCCGAACTCAAGTAATCCATTTCATGCAGATTTGAATGGAATTACACCACAGCAAGCAGAAAGCCTATTTACTCCTACGAAACAGAATCCAAATAAGTTGAAATAGACATATGGGGGAAAACATTAACTTAATTGAATCCTCTCGAATAGTGCTCATGTGGGAAAATGATCGATGGGACGTACCGTTGTCTGGCATTCTTAAGCTAGATGGAAGAAAAATCTGTTACTTCAAAAGGGTTTACCACCCCGCAGATGCGGAAGAAGGAAAAATTTCTTATGACGATAAAGAGTACGATCGTTATGATGTCTTTGAACTTTCTCCTGAGCAGATTAAGTTTGAGTTAAAGATGCACGAAGATTTTGTGCGTTACGTGGGAAGTCACACTGAAGCTGTAGATAACAAATTAGGTGTTCTTGGTGAAAAGACTCATTTAATAAAACCCTTAGGCGAACATAAAAAGTTCTACAATAAATATACTTCTATGAACCAGAAAGAATATGAAAATAACAAATATCTCGGGTCTTTCTACATGAAAAATGGCGATATTGAGTAATTGTAATAGAGACAGTAGCCCCAAAGGGTTTGAGGAGTTATTTAATTGAGGCTCCGGGGTCGGGAAGCGTTGGTATATCGGTATATCTGACAACAATACCCACACCTACTATGTGAGATGCCAGACATCAGGTGGGGAAGCCAAACAGCAACCAAGCACATCTTTATCCCGCAGAGCCTTGGCGGCGTGGGATTCGACCTAATAGCCACCGTAGAGACAGAAGCAGGCGCAACCAAGGTATTCTCCAATCACCCAGACCACCTCACGGGGTCGAACGTAGTGTCTAACGAAGACGGCAATCTCGAACAACTGCTCGACTACTACCCGTTTGGCGGCATCAGGCTGGATGAGAAGACAGGCACGTTCGACGAGCAAAGGAAGTTCACCGGGCATGAGTTTGATGAAGATACCAACCTTCACTACTACGTGCAAAGGTACTACAATCAGGACATAGGGCGTTTCACTTCCCAGGATCCCGTATTCCTAAACCTTGCAGTCGATCAAAGGACAGGAAGAGTGCTCGAAAACCCACAGCTACATAACTCTTACAGTTATGTAGCGAACAATCCGCTCAAATATGTAGATATTGAGGGTGAGTTGGGCGAAGATTTCTTTCGAGCTCTTAGTTCGCTGAACGCCAAAACAAACGGTTCCTTCATGAACCGAATTAATGCAGAGTTCGATGCAGCAAAGAGAGCTGGAGGTACTATAGTAAGTTTTGCGGCAGACTACCTTACCCCTCTAGGTGATGCAAAAACACTTCTAACAGGTACGAATTTCTCGGGAGATAGCGACCCTCGGGCGCTAGCTGCACTCGGGCTTCTTACGGGAGGAAAAGGCGATGATGTTATAAAGGCTCTTCATCGTCCGTATATTCGAAACTGGATTCGTGAAGCTGTAGAAAAAATTACAAGAAGAACTCCCGATGGTAGGCCAATTGATCCGAACCTCAATACGCCAATCGAGGGAACTCCTGACCTGGGTCATAAACCGGGGGAGGAATTCCGTATGCATAAACAACAAGCCGAAGATGCTGGATTAACTCAACAACAATTCAATGAGAGGATGAATAATCCTGATTTATATCAATTGGAAGATCCCAGCGCAAATAGGAGTCATAGATTCGAAAATAACGAATAAAAATATGAAGTACTATAAAGAAGCCAAATACCTGTGGGATACTTTTGTACCAAAGAAAGGGCAGGCGGAAACTGTCCAAGGTGAATTAATCAGAGCTATTGAGAAGTTGAGAGACGAAGCTCAAAGAAACGGAAACATAAACTGGGATGAAGGGCACGTGATATTGTCTAACTATATTCTTGAGCACCTTACGGCAGGTAATGATTTTTCCGATGAAGATAAAGAGAAGATAAAAAAAGACGTAAAGAAAATTCAAGAATATGATAACCCATACACCGAGAATGATCTTTATGATGAGTTGCTGGATTACATTGTGCTCTGGGCACGAAAGCACAAAGAGCTTATACTAAATCCGCCCAACCCCAATTTACATCGCTAAGTGTATAGGGCAGGTGCAGTTGAGAATGTTCTTGATCAAAAGCTTTTACGGTTTCAAGAACTACCTCGTATCGTCCAAGAATACTTCAAAACTGAAAGATCATGAATTACGGAGTAGAAGATATCTTAGAAAACAACACTGAGGAATTTATTGATTTGGTTAATGAATTCTTCAAAAGAAGAAAATGAGTAATGCGTTCATAGATCTATACTTGGCACCAATTCTAGGTCTTGCTATTGGGTCCGCAATCCTATTTTTGGTCGGTTATACAAATTGGCATAAGCCCACGAAAACTAAAGTCGTCGGATGGATAAGTACGAAAATATATCGAAACTCTATGCATAGCGAAAGTCGCGCAGAAGGACTGTTTGGAGTAGCAACTAGCCTACTGCTAGCAACCGGTGGTCTTATTATCGTTGCTAGTGTCTTTATTCTAGGCAGCGTTACACGATGAATGATTTTATTGAAATAGCAACGGTTATTGCACTCATCGTTAATACACTTGCACTGTTGTTTGTTATTTACCAAACCTGGTTAGCAAAACATGAAGAATCGTTCACCTATGATCCAGTCGGATTTATAGAAGGTGCCTATAGCGAGTGTATTTTAAGCAACCGTATCAAGACAAAGATGGTGATAGAGAAGGTCTTTGGGCAAGAGCATCCCTTTGTCGAAGAGTTTTCTCGAAAAGAACAAGGGCAAACTTTGTATAGTCTCCGTAACAACTTAGCTCATGGTTCTTTTACTCTTGCCGACCCGGAACATCGGGATATAGTCGAAAAGAGGATTGCCAGTTTAGCGAGATTGGCTTACGCCTTTATTCTACGAGTCGCAACACAGACCCCTCCAAATAAAAAACTACACCAATTCACTAGGTTTTCCTTATCAATAATTACAGCTGATCCTAGAAGTACGGGTGTAACGAATAATCTTGACATGATCCCTAATAAAGATTGGCGTATCAGATTAGAATGGCTTTTCTAAAATGAGACACACCTAAATACCGTTTGCAGTGTCCCATTTGTCCCATTTGCAGTATACTGAAAACAGGCATAGCCTTAATTGACAATAACCATAAGATGAGCTAGAGAGGAATAAGGGGATGGCTATCACCCTAGCCAAGTCAGTCGAAGATATCCGACAGATATAACTAAGAATAATTGTTATGGAAGAAACTACGATTGGGCCAAGTTCAAGTGTCAAAGCAGTTGATACAGATGCAGGTAAAGAGGGAAATCCTATTTGGTTGGGCGTAAAACTCCTGCTTGTCGATATGGGGATTTCGCTTGTGTTCGGTTTGATAATCGGAGTCGTGTTTTTAGCGGCCGGCATGTCCCCCGAACAGCTCACGAACCATCCGTTGGCCATAGGGTTCGGGTTGATGGTGTCTGTGTACGCTGTATTCCTTTTGTACAGACAATACTCAAAAGATATAAAGGCGCTGATAGCCATTATCTTGGGTGGGCTGATTTTTGGAGCCATGACTTTGACTAGCGGTGTTGCGGGCGGAAACGTCGGCCTCTCTTTCGCTACCATCATAATGATTGCCCAAACGTTATCTTTTCTTTTTGGGTGGTATCTAGCTAAAACGACCAGCATACGGCTTTTTTTGCTTCCAGGCATATGGGTCACGATATTCTTTGTAGGGGGTATCATTTTTGCCTTCCTTTTGTTCCTCGGTTTTATATCAGCGGTAGCAGCGTAAGGTATGGAAATCAAAAAACACCTCCCGCTTCTTGGGTTAGGAGGGTTGCTTATTCTGTTAGTTGGCATCATCGGAATACTGGACAATGGGAATACCCTTGATTTTTCGCAAGGCGTAGGTTCTAAAGAAGGGGAATGTAATGTATCGGGAATCACCTTATACGGCATCCTGACAACGTATACTAATAGTAATATAAATAGTGAAGAAGATGGCGAAGAGCTAGCACAAACTTCATCGGATTATATACAAGACAGAATTGAGCAAGGCGAAAACGATAAAGCAATCAAGGCCATTGTTTTAGAAATAGACTCTTGGGGAGGGCACCCTGTTGCAGGTGAAGAGGTGGCAAATGCCTTGAAGCGAGCTCAAAAGCCAACAGTTGCCTTGATTCGCGGAACAGGGACTTCTGCAGCATATTGGGCGGCGACAGGAGCAGATAGCATTTATGCATCGCAAAATTCCGACGTGGGGGGTATCGGCGTTTCTATGTCGTACCTTGGTAATGCCGAGAAAAACAGTAAAGAAGGACTAACATATTATGAAGTTGCCTCGGCACCGTTTAAAGACTACGGGAACCCTGATAAACCGCTGACTACAGAAGAACGAGAGCTTTTTCTTAGAGATATTCAAGTAGTTCATGATAACTTTGTCGGTGCGGTAGCCGAAAACAGGAATCTTGACATAAACAAAGTAAAGGTGTTAGCTGATGGATCAAGTACGCCTGGGCAAATGGCCTTAGCGAACGGGTTAATCGATAAAATTGGAGGTATTTATGAAGTAGTCGAGTATTTAGAAGAAAAGACCGGCGAAGCGGTCAACATTTGCTGGCAGTAGTGAGTAGGGAAAGACATAAAAATAAATAACTATTATGGAAAATGCGAAAGTTCGTGCGTACGGAGGCTTGCTAAAGATAACGCAAAGGCAATACACGATTCTCCAATTTTTTGCTTTTGCTGTGTTGGTTATACTATTTGCTATGTCTTTTATCTATGACTTAGACCAGCATTTCTTTGGGAACGCAAGAGCTGTCTTCTTAGTAGTGATTGCTCTAGAGGTTGTAGAGACGGTTTACATGTTTCGGAAATTCAAGAAGGTTAAAGAAAAGCAGAATGTTTAAGAACTTAACAAAATTTGGTTATCAAAGGAGCCCAAAAGAGGCTATAGGCTTTTACATAGCATATTTAGCAGCGATCTTTCTTATTGGAATGATACTGGGAGCCGTAGGTGATTTAGCAATACCAGGTTTTACTTTGGATGCGGCTTTGCGCATGGGAAATGCCCTTGCAATTGTTATCTCTCTCGGCCTCTCATTTTTAATTCTTAAAGAGAAAAAATTGCTGGGTAATCTAGGGTATATGCTTATTGGTTTGTTGGGTGGAGTAATAGCGATATTTTTGGGTGGACTGGGTGGGTTCATTTTTGTTGCCTACCTAACGACAAGACCGTCTAACACTACGGCCACACTGCAAGAGAACTAGAAGAAATTATTTGCAAACACACTTAGTATTTTATGGAATAGAATAAACGCTAGCACTGTGATGGCAACTAGAAGTACATTAATTTTCTTTCCTAGATGAATTTGTTTTTGAAAAATGTCGGGTGTATCCCATCCAGAATAGGACCATCTTTTGTGAAAGCTTGGGAATAATCTCTTGGTATTCTCGTTTAGGAACAGTGCATAGAAAACACAAGAAGAGAATGTAATCGACCAGTGTGCTTGTAAGATATAATTGCTGAAAAGAAATATAAGAAGGACAGCAGTGCTTCCAATGATAACTTCACCCCAACGAGCATTTTTTTGGGAGACTGATAATTTTTTTTGTTTATGAAGTGACAATATGAGGACTGCATGCAATAGGGTTAAGATGGCAGGTATGCCTAAATACCAAGGCCTACTCCCCAATATATAAATACCAGCAGATATAGATGACCCTAGGGTTATAACTACTCCAAACGCCTCCATATAGTATTGAGCGAACTTATCTTTCTTGTCGGTCGATAGGATATGAAAAATACTGTAGATTGCTCCTATAAACGCAAAGAATATCCATAGAATAAGCTTACCACCGTTTCTCGCTTCAGCTGATGCGTCAAAAACAAGAGTTAACTCCTTCCACAACCCTGTATTGAACGCAAAGAGTAATAAAAATGAGATACTCATTAAATATAGAGATATCTCGGTATAATGGAGCGGTATGTTAAGTTGTTTAACTAGGAATTGCCTACCCTTTTTGCCTTCCAATAGTTTTTCTATTACTAAGATACCTATAACTAAAGGGAACGCCCACCAAAACTTGTAAAATACAGAAAGACTTTGCTCATAGATAGCCACAAGAGTGGGTATAATGATAAGCAAAGTAAGCGCTATCAGGGTAACTGCCCACTGTCTAAAAAAGCTTTTCATGATTATACTCTACTAAAAATCGCCAAGATGGCGACTCTTTAGTTACTATAGCACGGGATTCTCCTTAGTACACGGAATTAGAACCAGGTTTCTAGTTAACTAGGGTATCATCGTCTGTTCCATACTGCCCGTCAGCACCAAGACTTCTCAGCTCATATGATTGACCAGCTTGTTTTGCTTCATAATAGAAAGATCTGCTATAAGCATCCAGAGGAAGGATAGAAAAATCATCCTCAATTGCTTCTTCTAACGTTGTTGGATAATTACCGTGTTTTCTCTTATACAATTCTAAAGCCCCGACATTGTTCGTTATAAGCTGCTGATTAAGTTCTGGTTTCAGCTCTGCAAAGGGACCCGTTTCTGAAACAAATCCAAAATAGTAGAGAGATCCATAAACAACCAACGTGAATACAATACCAAGAATTCCCAAAACTATTCCCGCTCTGGCGAGTCTCTTTCCGCCCAAAGTTTTTTTCTTTATTTGAGAAATGCCCAGTACTCCTATGATGATTGCGAGAATTCCAAGTAAAACTCCTACTAAAGGGATAAACGAAACAAGTCCCAAGATTAAGCTTGCAGTTGCAAGACCAGATTTTTGGGGTTCTGTTTGCTTAGCAACGTCTACTTCCCTTGGAGTAGCTTCACTATTCATATCCTGAATTTACTCTAGCACAAACCAAAGAGATAGCAAAATGAGACACGAGACAATAGCCCTAAAAGGATAGCCATAATTGACAATAACCATAAGATGAGCTAGATAGGAATAACATAAAGAAAATATGCATTTTATGAATACATCTCAAAAGGGGATTGCGGTTATTTGGCTCATTATTAGTGTTGTCGGGGCGATAGCCGGAGTCGGGGGAGTCGGGGTATATGCCTTTGTTCAATACGATAGCATTGCTGGGGTCTTAAACGATGCTGAAGATCTCGTACGCAAACAACAATATGAAGACGCCGCGCAAAAGATCGAGTCCGTAAAAGACGGGTTCTTTGCGTCGCTTTTGGGTGACCGGATTGACCAGATTTTACAAGAAAGCCAAACGCTGGCCGAAGATCACCAGGAATACGAACAGGGGCTTCGGGCAATGGCAGACGGAAACTGGCAGGAGGCCGAAGGTCTTCTTGCAAAAGTTTCTACCGAATCGCCGTGGTATCCCCAAGCCCAAGTCAAAATTGCAGGGATGCAGCAACTGCTTGGCGAACAAACTGACGATCAAGGTAGCGATGATGGGGCTGCCGCCCAGGCTGTAGAAGAAGCCAGGCTACAGGCACAACAAGCACTAAACGAACTTGCGCAGGTGGAAGCAAAAATAGCCGAAGAGAGAACCGCAAGGGTTGCAGCAGAAAAACTCGCGCAGCAGAAACAACAAGAACTGGAGGCCAAACAAAAAGAACAGGAAAGCACACCACCTGTCCCGTCCTCCTCGTTAGGAGGCGACTTGACTTCGATTGTTGCCCAGTGGAAACCTTATATCGCCCCAATCGAATGCGAATGGCAGAATGGCGCCGGCGTTACTACGCTGCAGAGCACCGGAACGGCAACATTAGTCAAAACTTCGAGTTGGAATTCCTTCCGTTCACTCACCAATGCCCACGTTATTGTAGATTACGAAACGCGAAAGACTCCTACATCTTGCACTCTTACCCTGCCTCAAGAAAACTACTCCCTTGAAAGTAAAGACGCCTCCTACTTTGTTGCTTTGGACAAATCCGACCTGGCCACCATTGAGTTTCAACAACCTCCTCAAGAAACATCCAGCCATATAGAAGGTTTGCTTGCGCAATGGAATCCGGCAGCTCACGTCTGCGCGAGTCGTGCCTCGGCTGGAGAAGAAGTAGTAATTCTTGGATACCCTGCCATAGGTTCCCGCAACGACATTACTGTTACCAGGGGGATCATTTCAGGATACGAAGACGGATACTATGTTACCGATGCCAAAATAGACAGAGGTAATTCCGGAGGAGCTGCGATTCTTATAAAGCAAAATTGTTTGGTAGGAATTCCCACTGCAGTTGCCGTGGGAGTTGTGGAATCGCTAGGAAGAATTCTTGACGTAAGTGGGAATGGCAGCAAAATTTCCCTTCAAATCCCTGCTGCGCAAGGAGCCAGCCAAATAGTCTTTTTTGGAGACGACACCCGCCCTGGCAAGTTAGAGTTTGAGACAAGATTTATTGATTTTTACCGCGGTTACGATCTTGAGGTTGTGGCAAAGGGTGAAGACTTTACGATAATAGCTATGGATGTACTTCAGGCCGGGGACATAAAAAATCCCAGCATAACCTATACCACAAGAGAAGGGGTTACAAAAACGGTAGAATTCCCCTTTAAAATCCCTGAAAACGGTTCTATAATCTTCCACGAACTCGAGGTTAACTATACCATTGAAAACATTTATGCGAGAGGGGAAAGATCAGGACAAGAAGTTATCCTCGATATTTGGAATCCTTTTTGATATAATACAACCATGAACGACATTACGTATTTTTCGGTTATTTTGCTGCTCGTGAGCATCGTGCTGTTTGGCACGGCGTTTGCGGCGTTTAACCTGTTCGTGTACCTTAGCATGGCCTTTATGGTGTACACGTGGATAATTTCTATAGACCCGTACGCCGGACTCACAAAGAAAATGTGGTAGGAACACAATGTAATTTGACAAGATGTGCCCCTCGAGGCACAATAAATCTGTGGGCATAAAAGCCAAAGGGAAAAAGATTTTAATCGTGGAAGATGAGGAATTGCTTTCTGAAATGTACCGTGAAGTATTTGAGCGGGAAGGGTTTGCGGTAAGCACCGCAACCACAGGGCAAGAGGCATTACGAGTGGCCGAAAAAGAAAAGCCCGATTTTGTGTTGCTCGATATTCTTTTGCCCGGCGACAACGGCCTCTATTTTTTAGAACAAAGAAGGAGCAATCCTGCCATTGCGAAAATTCCCGTGGTGGCGTTTTCAAACTTCGACGACCCCAACATTAAGAAAAGCGCCTTTAAGCTGGGCGTGAAAGACTATCTCATTAAAACAGACTACACGCCCCAGGAGGTGGTAGAGAAGGTTACAAAATACGCCGTCGGCTGACAGGGTATTTTCAGTTTTGAGATTTATGATATACTGGCTCAAGGCAGTTTTTTTATTATGGAACGACTATTTACGACAGAAACCCCATCCAAAAAGGGGGACAGAGTAAAGCTGGCAGGGTGGGTGCAGGCCCGAAGAGACCACGGCAAAATCATATTTATCGACCTGCGGGACAAAGAGGGGCTTGTGCAGGTTGTGTTTACGCAAGACCACCCGGAAGCCTACCAGACCATTCAGGCAGTGCGGCCAGAATGGGTGCTTGAAATTGAGGGCACGGTGCAGGAACGCCCAGAAAAGCTTAGGAACCCCAACATTGCCACGGGCGACATTGAGATTGCGGCCGAGACCGTGCATGTTCTCACACAGGCAAAAACCCTGCCCCTTCCCATAGACACCGACGGCTACGAAATAGGCGAGGATACGCGCCTGCACTATCGGTACCTCGACCTGCGAAGAGAACGCCTGCAGCGCAACCTGAAACTTCGCCACCAGGGAATTCAGTTTATACGCAACTTTCTTAGCAATAAAGGGTTTGTCGAAATAGAAACTCCCGTGTTGTCGAAGTCTACGCCAGAGGGAGCGCGCGACTATTTGATACCCTCCAGGCTGTACGCAGGTAAATTTTACGCTTTGCCTCAAAGCCCGCAACAGTACAAGCAATTGCTGCAAGTGGCTGGCTTTGAACGGTATTTCCAAATCGTGCGCTGTTTTCGCGACGAAGACCCAAGGGCAGACCGCCAGCCCGAATTCACCCAGCTGGATATTGAAATGTCGTTTGTGGAGCAAGAAGACGTGCTACAGCTCATTGAAACACTATACACGCAACTGGTGGAAGAACTTTTCCCTGAAAAGCGCATCCAGAAAACTCCTTTCCCCCGGATATCATACAAAGAGGCAATGGAGAAGTGGGGGAGCGATAAACCGGATCTTAGGGAAAACAAAGAAGACCCCAATGAACTGGCTTTTGCTTTTATTGTTGACTTTCCGGCGTTTGAGTGGAAAGAACAGGAAAATCGCTGGGACGCGGTGCACCACCCTTTTACCAGGCCGCAGGTAAATTCGATTGAAGAGATCAAAAAAGACCCGGGCGGCGTGCTTGCCCACCAATACGACCTGGCCCTCAACGGATACGAAGTGGCGGGGGGAAGCCTGCGCATATACGACCCGAAATTGCTGGCAGACATTTTTGAATTTATGGGAAACAGTAAAGAAGATGTTCGGGCAAAATTCGGCCACATGCTGGAGGCTTTTGAATACGGCGTGCCGCCCCACGGCGGAATTGCCTCGGGCCTCGACCGCTTGTTTGCGGTGCTTTTGGGAGAACAGAGCATTCGGGAGGTAATGGCATTTCCCAAAACAGGGGATGCTCAAGACCTTATGATGCAAGCACCCAGCGAAGTTTCAGAGCAACAGCTCAAAGAACTGCATCTCAAAGTAGAGAAAGGCAAATGATTTCAAAGAATCTCAAAGTATTTCTTATCTCTTTTTGTTTGAGCCTTCCTTTCTGGTGGGGGACGAATACTTTGGAAGACGTACTCACCCGGTTCTTTTTCTTACAGGAACTGCAAACCAACCCCGAGTGGCAGGCAGCATACGCTGCCCAGATAAAAATTGAAGCAATGCTCCACGGAGCATATCCGCTTTCTACAAAACAGGCGCAATCCCTTTCTGTAGACGCACATGCCGTACTCTCTACGCTTGTGAAGGAAGACGGAAGCACCAAAATTCTTTTTGAGAAAAACGGCCAGGCACCTTTGCCCATTGCCAGCCTCACCAAACTCATGACGGGGCTTGTAGCGCTCAAAAACTATTCCCCGGAGCAGGATGTGTTTATTACCGAACAGGCTGTTGGGGAACTGGGAGAAACAGGCATGCTCAAAGCAGGCGATGTGTTTCCGGTAAAAGATCTGCTGCACCTGGCGCTTATGGAGTCGTCGAACGACGCTGCCGCAGCTTTAGCCCAACCCGTGGGAAGAACCGAATTTGTTGCCGCAATGAACCACGAGGCTTCTGCCTTAGGGCTTGGCAATACGTCGTTTGTAAACCCCACCGGATTAGACTCTATTGCCCCTCGCGGAAACTATTCTACAGCGACAGAGCTTACCCAACTTTCTGTTTATTTGTCGCGCGAGTACCCCCAAGTATTCGACATCCTTTCACAGCAACGGCTCAATCTGTATACTGCAGACGGCCGCTTTCATCATGCCATGACCAATACAAATGTTCTTTTGGATTGGCGAGACTGGCCCGCAAAAATTTTGGGGGGCAAAACAGGACTTACCCCGCAGGCCAAACAATGCCTTTTGCTGGTACTCGAAAGTCCGGATAAAAAAGGGTATATTATAAATGTTATCTTAGGTTCAGACGACAGGTTCGGCGAAATGGAAAAACTCCTCCGCTGGACCTTAAACTCCTACCAATGGAACCTGCCTCAATAGATCTTTCGCAAAGCGTTATTAAAATTGCAACACTGGGAACCGCAAGTTTTTTGCTGGCGTTTTTCTTAACGCCGTTTCTTACCAACATCTTGTACAAACACAAACTCTGGCGCAAAACCGTGCGAAAGCAGGCCTTGGGCGGGGGGGGATTGCCGTTTTTCGAAAAGTTCCATTCGGAAGGCGAAGTAAAAACTCCCCGGTTTGGCGGCGTTCTCATTTGGATTGTGCCGCCCATTATTGCCTTTGTATTCTTTGTGCTCTCGTATACCAACATCTGGTGGTTTGAAAAGTTCAGCTTTTTGTCCCGCGGGCAAACATGGCTGCCTTTGGCAACACTGGTGGCGGCAAGCGCCGTTGGCTTTTTAGACGACTTGATGCAGGTAATAGCTCCACCAACCAAAGGCTTTTTTAAACCCGTGTGGAGTTTGTTTGGCAAATACGTGGCAGGCGGCCTCGACCTGAAATATCGGTTTGCCCTGGTTACTCTTATTGGCCTTACGGGAGCTCTGTGGTTTTTTTACAAGTTAGAGTGGAGTACTATTCATGTTCCCGGAAACGGCGACTGGACTATTGGCCTCTGGTACATTCCCCTGTTTGTTATCGTTATGCTGGCCACGTATAGCGGGGGAGTCATAGACGGCATCGACGGCCTTTCAGGCGGCACATTTGCTTCGATTTTCGCGGCGTTCGGCGTTATTGCGTTTGCCCAGCAGCAAATTGACCTGGCCGCGTTTTGCTTTGTGGTGGCCGGAGCCATACTGGCTTTTCTTTGGTTTAATATTCCTCCTGCCCGTTTTTACATGGGAGAAACCGGAATAATGGGCCTAACCGCGGCTCTCACCGTGGTTGCTTTTCTTACCGACTCGGTGCTCGTACTTCCTATTATCGCTATTTTACTGGTGGTAGAATCTGCCTCGGTCATAATCCAGTTGCTTTCCAAAAAGCTGCGCCATGGCAAAAAAGTGTTTTTGGCCGCCCCCATTCACCACCATTTTGAGGCCAAGGGCTGGCCTCCGTATAAAGTTACCATGCGCTTCTGGGTGATTGGTGTTGTCGCCGCCATAACCGGTGTGGCCATACGCCTTTTGGGATAGTGTTACCCTTGACAAGACCATAAAAATAGCGTATCTTAATACCAGCCCAGTTAACAATGGGGAAACTAATAACGACGGGAGGTTGTGCATGGAAGCCGCGGGTGCTGTGTTGCGGAGAGACCACGTTTGGTGGGTGCAGGAGGTGTCTTCGCCTCCAACCGAGGAGATACAGGGAGAAAAATGGGCCGCTGTTGTATGGCCATGGGGTGAGAGGACCATACTTTTCCCCAACCCTCTCCTTGCGGACACTATTTTCGACTCTCTAGCCGAAAGTCGACAAACTTTAGATCGCGCTGTTTCCCATTTTATCTTTCCTTGCGATCCACAAGACCTCTTGTGGATACTTGCGGAGGCTGTAAGCAAAACCATGCTGCTTATAACCCCTCAAGGCTTTCCAATCCCCATAGGTTAATGCTCTTCCGAGAATGCCTAAAACCGTCTCACTCAAACCGAGACGGCTTTCTTTTTGCGCAAAATCGAGGTGGCAAAAACTGAAAGTGCGTGATACGCTTATTACGACAATCAGTACAAAAGG
>Ga0209542_10013583_pt1 | contig 14012 bp, 10 predicted proteins | sample RifCSPhighO2_01_FD_184028 | JGI IMG/M metagenome (GOLD analysis project Ga0209542, IMG submission 184028) | Soil microbial communities from Rifle, Colorado - Rifle CSP2_plank highO2_0.1 (SPAdes) (version 2) | ecosystem: Environmental > Terrestrial > Deep subsurface > Rock core/Sediment ...
CTGGACTTCTGCCTTGTGCTTGGCGCAAGGAAAAGAAGAAAAGAAAGACAACGACTCGTCTGGTATCGTGTTGCCGAACAATGATCGTTTGCGTGTCCGTATCCGCTTCATGGGTGGGTATGGACTCGATGAGTCTCAAGCATCTCTCGGTTTCGAAAAACAAGGCCTCGTCGGCTACCTCATCGGCGAGATTTTCGGGAAATTCAATGACCATTTGAGTTATCGATTCGAGGTGAACGCCGTGAACGACAATCAGCCGGGGGTCTCGTGTGGGGAGAAGAACTTCTTTTTTCCAAACACACCTCAGCTGATTGGTCCCACTATGGCGTGCGACAACAATGGTCGGATCAGCGTTGACGACTACCGTTTTCGCGGACTTGACCCTCTCATCCAGCAACAGCATGTTCGTCAGGCGTATCTGCAGTACCAGGCGGGACCACTTGGGGTGAAATTTGGCAGATTCATTTTGCCAATCGGCTTTGGTTGGGAAGAAATGGGGTCGTTTACTGCGAAAGATGCGCCACACATTCAGCGCATCAACGCGGAAGCATCGTTTGGTTTTCAGGTCTCACTCGAGAAGAAGCGAGACGGTCGTTCGTTTGCGGAGATGTCGTTCTCTGGCGTCACCGGCGACGGCAACAAGTTTCGTGACTACGATTACTTCTACGGGCTTGACGGCTCGCTTGACAGTAACTCGTGGCCAACGGGAGTGTTGTCGGGCTCAGTTTCTCCCATCACTGGTCTCGATATCCGTGTGTCTTTGAAAAAGGGAGACACGGGTTCAAAGGTGGAACGTTTGCCGAACTTTTACGCTTCCAAGCGTAACGATGACGCATTCGTTTTCTCGGTGAGATACGAGGCTCACCCTGACATGGCGGTCTTTATCGAGAAAGCAAACTACACCTGGGGGTTGATGAAGACGTCAGCCGAACTTCTTGGTCTCGACCAGGCGCCGGTCAAGAAAAACGGTTACTACATCGGCGCTGAGTTGTCGCACTCTCTCGGGCACAATGTTCGCGTCGGATCCATTCTCACTCGTGAGGAGTTGTCGCGTGACGATGCGCTTGTGAAATATTTTTCCGAGCTTGGGATGTATCGCGCCGAGCTTGGCAAGAAGGAGCGCTCGACCGCCGTTCGGCTCTACGTCGATTTCGTGAAAGCGGTTCGCGTCGGAGTTTATCACAACGACCTCTCTAACCCGTTCCCATGGCTTTCGGGGATCACGCCTATTGCCGGCGAAACTTCGTTTCAAGGGCGGGGGAACAATAAGTGGGGCCTCATTGTACGCCTCACATTGAAATAGAAATTCACTGTTTACAAATTCATGGACCATGTTTCTTCTTTTCCTCCAAAAAGCAGAACATGGTCCATACTTTATTAATTAGAACAATTAAATTAACTTTAATCGAATTAAAGTAATGAGGTGATTTTTTTAGCTGTTTTATTTAATTTATTATCATCCTCTCTTTTGTAGTCGTGAGATGAAATATAACCTTCATATTTTTTAAAATATTTTTTTATGTTAGAACTTGATGGTTTCCATTTTTTATTTTTGGTGCCATGCATAGGAAAAAGTTTTGAATGTACATGATTTACTCCAAAACCCTCAAAAATCATTCCTGTTCTTCCAACATCTTTGAGTTTTGTGTCCAAAAGTTTAGCTACTTTTTTAGAGGCAATAATCAATTTTTTTAAAACATTATCTGGTAAATTAAAAGCGTAACTAGGATAATGTTTTTTTGTTATTACCACACTAAATCCTTCGGTATTTGGGAATATGGATAAGAAAGCTAAATGATTCTTATCTTCCCATATTTTATGGCACGGTATTTCTTTTTTTACAATTTTGCAAAAAATGCAGTTTTCCATATAGAAAGTTTTATAAAATAAAGTTTTTGAATGGTCTGGCTGGGATAGGGACCCAGAGAACCGAGGACTTGAGAAAACTTTGATTTTTTAAACTTTCTATATTATATGCTAAAATTCCATTTATGCAAAAGTACGGAGAATTACTGCGAACGATTTTAGAAAAACGAGGAATTACTGATCCAATACAAGCTGATGTTTTTTTCAACCCAAACTACGAACACGATTTTCATGATGCCTTTTTAATGAAAGACATGGAAAGGGCGTGCGTGCGGATATTTCAAGCAATAGACACTGGAGAGAAAATTGTCATCTATGCGGATTATGATTGTGACGGAATTCCGGGTGCTGTAATTTTAGCGGATTTGTTCAAAAAAATAAATTATAAGAATTACGAAATCTACATTCCACAAAGAAATTCGGAAGGATATGGGCTTAATTTGGAAGCGATAAAGCAATTTGCCGAGTCAAATGTGAAACTTCTGATAACTATTGATCTTGGTATTACGGCTGTGGCGGAAGTTGCTCAAGCGGAAGTTGATGGTATTGACGTGATAATTACAGATCATCATATTCCTCATGAAATTTTACCCCGCGCATACGCGATTTTAAATCCGAAAACAGACAATTATCCCGAAAAAATGCTCTGTGGCGCCGGCGTAGTTTTTAAATTAGTGCAGGGATTTATTAAAAAATATGGCGAATATTTTAAGATTAAAGACGGCGCGGAAAAATGGATGCTTGATATGGCAGGACTAGCCACGCTTTCCGACATGGTTCCACTTTTGGGCGAAAATAGAGCTATCGCGTATTTTGGAATGAAGGTTTTACGCAAATCTCCTCGTCCGGGGTTGCAAAAACTTTTGGCCAAAATGAATATCGACCAAAAATATTTAACCGAGGATGACATCGGTTTTATGGTTACTCCGAGGTTAAATGCTGCCTCTCGTATGGATAATCCGATGCGAGCATATGAAATGCTTTCTACGAATGATGAAGTGGAAGCTGGTGTGTTAGCGGATCATTTGTCAAAAATAAACGACGAAAGAAAGAATATTGTGACAGGAATTATGCGTGAAGTAAATAAAAAACTTGAAAAACGCAAAACTAATGAGTTTCGAGAAGTGATAGTAATAGGCAATTCAAATTGGCGAGTTGGTATTTTAGGTTTAGTAGCAGGGAAAATATCAGACGAACACAAAAGACCTGTTTTTGTCTGGGGTAAAGACGAAAATGATTGTATTAGGGGCTCTTGTCGGAGCAATGGGTCGGTATCTATCGTCGAACTTATGACCGAAACTTATGAATCTTTTATAGACTTTGGTGGGCATGAGTTGGCTGGCGGATTTACAGTACACAGTGACAAAATTCATTTTTTGGAAGAAGCGCTGTCCGCAACTTTTAATAGAATAAAAAGAGACTCATCGATAAACCTAGGAAAAGAAAATTATGACATGAAGTTAATTTTAGATGATATAAACATGAAAAATTGGCGAGAGATAGAAAAGCTTGCGCCTTTTGGATTTGGAAATTCTAAACCCATTTTTCTTTTTGAAAATGTGCAAGTAAAAAAAATAAAGAAATTTGGCAAAAATGGTTCGGGTGAACATTTAGAAATTATTTTTTCTGATAATGATAAAAAAGTCAAAGCAATTTCCTTTTTTTCCAATCACGACTCTTTTAAAATACCTCTTACAGAGGAGGCACAGGTTAATCTCTTGGCCACTTTTGATTTGTCTAGATTTCGAGGGAGAGAAGAGTTAAGATTGAGAATAGTAGATATAATTTAATCATGAAAAACAACGTAATAAAAATTTATACCGACGGGGCGGCGAAAGGGAATCCCGGGCGTGCGGGATGGGGCGCGGTTTTTCTTGCTGGGAATAAAATTTTTGAAATTGGAGGGGGGGTTGAGCATGCCACCAATAACCAAATGGAACTTACTGCGCCGATTGAAGCAATGAAGTATTTAAAATCCAAAATGTCAAAGAGGCACTTTGACATTGAAATTGTTTCCGATTCCAAATATGTGATTTTAGGAATTACCGAGTGGATTTTTAATTGGCAGAAAAATAATTGGCGAAATGCAAACAAAAAATCGGTCTTAAACAGAGAACTTTGGGAAGAACTTTATGAACTTACAAAAAATTTAAAACCGAAATGGACTTATGTAAAAGGACACAATGAAGATAAACACAACGATCGTGCAGATTTAATTGCCACAAGTTTTGCCGAAGGCGAGCCAGTAAAACTTACGAATAAAAAATGAATTAATATCAAATGCGTGATAGGATTTTTTACTCTGCTTGTTTTGGTTTTGTTTTTGGGGTGCTTTTGCGCTCTTTATTGTGGGTGAATATTTATTTTGCTATTTTACTCGGGGTGGTTTCTGTGGCGCTGTTTTTATTTTTCTTACTGGTTAGTCAAAATAACTGGGGGATTATGGCGACGATTTTTGTTTTTACTTTTTCGCTGGGGATTTTAAGATTTCATGCGGCGGATGTTTTGCCATTTCATGTTTACGAACAAAGTATCGGCGAGGAAATATCCGGAGAGGCAGAAATCATTGATGAGCCTGATATCAGAGAAAATAATCAAAAACTTATCGTGGAAGAAGATATAAGTGGAATAAAAACTAAAATTTTAATAACTACTGGCTTGGAAGATCATTTTAAGTATGGCGACAAGATAAGCTTTTTCGGAAAAATAGAAAAACCAGAAAATTTTATTACCGATCAGGGTAAAGAATTTGATTATATAAATTATTTACGAAAAGACGAGATTTATTACATAATGAATTATGGAAATGTGGAGGTGCTCTCCCATGGATACGGTAACAAAATAAAGTCTGTCTTGTTTACTCTCAAAGAAAAGTTTTTAGAAAAAATGAATTTGGCCATAGCGAGCCCAGAGAATCTTCTTATGGGTGGGTTGATCTTGGGCGAGAAGGCTTCTTTTAGTCAGGAATTGAGGCAGAGTTTCGTGGATACGGGCACGATCCATATCGTAGCTTTATCTGGATACAATGTGACAATAGTGGCAGAGTGGTTTATGAAATTGTTTAAGCAGGTGTCTTTAGTGCCGCAGAATTTTGGCATTGGGATGGGCATATTCGCAATCTTACTTTTTATCATAATGACCGGTGGAGACTCTACCGCGCTCCGGGCGGGGGTGATGGCGAGTTTAGCACTGGTCGCCCGCGCGACTGGACGAAATTATGACGTCGCGCGGGCCTTAGTTCTCGCTGGCGTCGGTATGATTCTTTTTAATCCGTTTGTGCTAGTCTACGACGTGTCTTTCCAGCTTTCTTTCATTGCGACCGTGGCGGTGATATTCCTCACACCCCGAATTGAAAAATATTTCTTGTGGGTCCCAGAGAATTTTAAATTGCGCGATATTGTCTCGGTAACTTTTGCCGCCTACATCTTCGTCTTGCCGTTCATTCTCTATAAAATGGGCAATCTTTCTTTGGTCGCTCTGCCGGCCAATATTCTAATCCTGCCTTTTATTCCGTTCACCATGCTTCTAGGATTCCTGACTGGTCTCGCGGGCCTTCTGTCTTATATTCTGGCTGTACCTGTCGGATACATTTCTTATTTATTTTTACACTACGAACTCGGAGTGATAAATTTCTTTGCGCATTTACCCTTCGCGGCCATCTCGCTCCCTAATTTTCCGTTAATTTTCACAGTCGGCATCTACGCCTATTTTATTTATAGACTTTTCGGCAGGAGTATAAAGAGTTTCTTTTTGGAAGTTCGTTAAACTCTTTCTTGGCATACTTTTTATAAAGCAATCTGTCTAGCAAAGCTTTGCTAGCGAACTGCTCGTCAATCAAGAAAATAATAGTCGGAATACCTCTTTTATTTTCTAATTTCCTGCGCAAGGCTTTCTAAAAAGTACGCCTGCGACGAGTTTTACTGGGCTTTTATGAAATTTTCTTCGATGACTTCCCAGTTGAGGTTTTCAAAATAGGCTTCGATATATTTTTTCTTCTCCGAGGTGGGGTAGTCGTAGACATAGGCATGCTCCCACATGTCTAAGCCCAGAATCCACTCCACTCCGTTTAATTGCCCCAAGTGCTGCTCGTCTACCCAGATATGCATGAATTGCCCTGTTTTTTTATCATAGCCGAGCACTGCCCAGCCGACCCCGCGAGTCATGGCCAAAATTTTAAAACTTTTAAGCCACAGATCAAATGCCGGGGCTTGCTTTTCTATCGCCGCTTTCAGCTGTGAGCCATCGGGCAAAGCTTTCGCTCCGCCTTCCAGGGATTGGAAATAATATTCGTGATTGCGGATGCCGTTAAACTCAAAGCTCCATCTTCGGCCAAGCTCGCCTAAGACAAACATATTTTTGTCCGGGTCAGCCATGAGCTCGCCGATGTTATCAATAATCAAATTAGCGTTTTTCACATAGCCCGCGTAGAGCTTCAAATGTTCTTCTACGTTTTTCGCCGAGATGCCTTTGAGCTCTCCAATATTAAATTTTATTTCTTCAAATTTTTTCATGTTAGTATGATAACATGTTTACACAGAATAAAACATATGTCAGGAAATATAGCCTGCTCATTTTTACATTTTTACTTTTAATAGCCACTATTTTTGTTTTCTATCTTGACTGGCTAAATTCTAGCAGAGTCCTTACTTTTGCAATGTTAGATGTCGGTCAAGGTGATGCGCTCTTTATAGAATCTCCAACAGGAACACAGATATTAGTGGATGGGGGACCGCCTAGAAAAATATTGAGCCAGCTTGCGCGTGTTATGCCTGCGTTTGATAGAAGTATAGATGCAATTATTATTACTAACCCAGACCAAGATCACATCGGCGGTTTTTTAGATGTTTTAAAAGTTTATAAAGTAGATAGAGTGTTTGAGCCGGGTACATATAATGATTCAAAAACATATCAGAATCTTGAACTAGAAATAAAAAACAAAAACATTCCAAATATTTTAGTGAAAAAAGGAATGCGATTAGATATTGGGGGCGAAGCAGTGATTGATATTTTATTTCCAGACCGGGATGTGTCGCTTTGGGATAGCAACGACGGGTCAATAGTCGCGAAGCTCATGTATGGAAAGACAAGTGTCATGCTTACTGGAGATAGTACAGCCAAAACAGAAAAAATAATAATTGAAGACAATTCCAAAAACCAACTCAAAAGCACAATTCTCAAAGTCGGACATCATGGGTCAAGAACTTCTACTTCACCGGAATTCGTAAAAGCTATCGCTCCTATATATGCGCTCATTTCCGACGGCAAAGACAATAAATACGGCCATCCGCATCAAGAAACTTTGAACACTCTGTTTTTATTGGGCGCGAAGATATTTAGAACGGACTTGTTTGGCACGATAGTTATGGAATCGGATGGGATAAATATGTCATTTTCTTTCCATAAATAATCTGCTATATTATAAATATGAAAGATAAAAATATCCAAAGATTAATAAAAAGTGAAGAGAAGAGACAAGCGGAAGGATTAGAACTTATTCCTTCAGAGAATTACGTGTCGGAAGACGTTTTGAAAGCGAACGGTTCTGTTTTTACAAATAAATATTCTGAAGGATATCCCGGCCGGCGTTATTACGGAGGGCAGGATTTTACCGATCAAGTTGAACGTTTAGCAATTGAACGTGTATGTAAATTATTTAATTGTAAGTTTGCTAACGTGCAACCGCATTCCGGCGCGCCGGCGAATTTAGCTGTTTATGCGGCGCTACTTGAGCCAGGAGACACAGTGCTTGGCATGGATCTCTCTCATGGAGGACACCTAACTCACGGACACCCAATGACTCTTCCAGCTAAAATTTATAAATTCGTTACCTATAAGATGAAAAATCCGGAAACGGGAGAAATAGATTATGAAGATATGCGACGAGTCGCTATTGCAAATAAACCAAAGATAATTATCGCTGGTTTTTCTGCTTATCCTCGCACACTAAATTATAAAAAATTTGTAGAAATTGCTCATGAGGTTGGTGCTGTCACGATGGCAGATATGGCGCACATCGCCGGACTGATTGCCGCCGACGTACTGCGCAATCCTTTTGACGATGGTTTTGACATTATTACTTCTACTACACACAAGACACTTCGCGGTCCACGCGGAGGTATAATTTTGACTCGCGAAAATGAAGAAATAGCAAAAAAAATTGATAAATCAATTTTCCCTGGAATTCAAGGTGGTCCGCATATGCACACTATCGCGGCAAAGGCAGTTGCCTTCGGAGAGGCGATGACACCGAAATATAAAAAGTACGCACAGCAGATTTTAAAAAATGCCAAAGCGATGGCAGAAACTTTTAAAAAGAATAAAGTTCGCATGATCGGCGGTGGCACCGACAATCATCTTATTTTAGCCGATGTTTTCGGGTCATTGGGAGTAACGGGCAAAGAAGCGCAGACAGTGTTAGATGAAGTGGGCATTACTTTAAATATGAATTCTATTGCTGGAGATACCAGGAAGCCATTAGACCCTTCTGGAATCAGATTTGGTACACCAGCAATCACTACACGAGGTTTTAAAGAGAAAGAATGCGCTTATGTCGCTGAGCTAATGATTGAGACTCTCAAAAATAAAGACAACAAAAAAGTGAAAAAAAAAGTGCATAAAGAAATAAAATCTTTAGCCAAAAAGTTTCCGATACTGAAGAGATTTGTATAAAAGATAACAATATAAAAAATTAATATGAACAGAGGGAAACTAATTGTAATAGACGGTACAGACGGGTCCGGGAAGGCTACGCAAACCGAACTCTTAGTGAAGGCCCTGAAGAATGAGGGGCGGAGAGTAAAAATCATAGATTTTCCGGGTTATTACTCCAACTTTTTCGGAAAATTTATCGGGCATTGTTTATCTGAGCAATATTATAATTTTATAAAAGTGCATCCAAAAATTGCTTCCGTGCTTTACGCGGCAGACCGTTTTGAGACCAAAGATAAAATTGAAAAGTGGCTCAAAAAGGGTTACATTGTTGTTGCCAACAGGTATGCGAGTGCGAACCAAATTCACCAAGGAGGAAAAATTTCAAATACCAGAAAGCGCGAAGCATTTATCAAGTGGCTGGCGGAAATGGAGTATGGCGTTTTTAAAATTCCGAAACCAGATGCGATTTTTTATCTAAATGTTCCAATTAAAGTTGTTCTTAAATTAATTACCGAGCGAAATAAAAGCAGAAGTAGAAAATATCTCAAGGAGAAAACTGATGTACACGAAAAAGATGTAAAATTTTTAGAAAATTCTCGCAAGAGCGCCTTATGGCTCACCAAGACTCAGAGGGGTTGGATAAAAATTGAATGTGTAAAAAATGGTATTTTAGAATCTCGTCAAAATATTCACCAAAAAATTTATGAGAAAATTAAAAAAATTTTGAAATGAAAATAAAAGTTAAAAAACTTCATAAAGATGCAAAATTGCCAACCCATGGACATCCAGGCGATGCGGGGCTGGATTTTTATACAATGAAAAATGTTGTATTTTCTCCGGGTAAGCAAACTGAAGTTCATACTGAAGTAGCCGTTGAAATACCAAAAGGATATGTAGGACTGGTGTGGGACAAATCAAGTATTTCTTTCAATCTTGGGCTCAAGGTTATGGGCGGAGTGATAGATTCTGGTTATAGAGGCGAAATTATTATGAATTTTTTAAATACTTCGAAAAAAAAAGTTATAATAAAGAAGGGCCATAAAATAGCTCAAATGCTCGTGCAGAAATTTGAGCATTGTGAAATTTTAGAGGTAGATGATCTCTCAGAAACTGTTCGCGGTCATGGACGCGAGGGAAGCACGGGGCATAAATAGCATGCAAGATAAAATAAAAAACTTAATAAAAGATTCTCTCAAGAATTTAAACATAGAAATTAGCAATATTAGCTTGGAACATCCGGAGGATTTGAAAAACGGAGAATATTCTACTAATGTAGCTATGGCTATTGCGAAAAGTATCGAAAAAAACCCAAAAGAATTAGCTGATGAAATTGTAACTGAAATACTTAGACTTAATATTAACAAGAATATAGAAAAAATTGAAGTTGCCGGAGCAGGTTTCATAAATTTTTATTTGTCCAAAAAGTTTTTCAGCGGAAGCGTTGAAAAAATCTTAAACGAAGGAAATGATATCGGCAAAAATGATGTGTTGTCTGGCCAAAAAATAATGATCGAATATACCGATCCGAATCCCTTCAAGCCATTTCACATTGGGCATTTGATGACGAATGCAATTGGTGAATCTATCGCGCGGATTTTAGAGCGTTCGGGCGCGGATGTGTCGCGGGCGAATTATCAAGGAGATGTAGGGCTTCATGTGGCCAGAGCCATTTATGGTCTTTTGCAAAATGAAAAATTACAGGACAAAACCAGTTCTAATATTAGACAAGCAGAAAATATCGGTAAGGCTTATGCGATAGGCGCGGAGGTTTATGAAAACGACTCTGAGGCTAAGATAGAAATAGATGAAATAAATAAAAAAATTTACAGTAAAAGTGATAAGAAAATAAATGAGATATATGATTGGGGTTTCAAGGTGACCATGGAAGCTTTTGAAGATTTGTATAAAATTCTTGGCACAAAATTTGATTTTTACTTTCTAGAAAGCCAGATGGCGCCGATCGGAGAGAGGATTGTGAAAGATAATTTGGATAAAATTATAGATTCCTCGCACAGTAAAATGATTTTTGAAGAATCTGATGGGGCTATTGTTTTCAAAGCTGAAAAATATGATTCGAAGCTTCACACTAGAGTTTTTATTACTAGAGAAGGTTTGCCTACTTATGAGACTAAGGAACTTGGACTTACTGAAGAGAAATTTAAAACAGCTCAAGATGTGGATTTGTCTATTGTCGTTACCGCAAATGAACAAGCGGATTATATGAAGGTGGTTGCCAAAGCTATTTCTCTTATTCACCCGGAGCATGAAAAAAAAATGAAGCACATCACACACGGTATGATGAGATTTGCGGAAGGGAAAATGGGTTCAAGAAAAGGAAATGTGATTACGGGCGAAGCTCTTTTGAATGATGTTCGCGACGCTGTTTTAGAAAAGATGACGGATCGAGAATTTTCTAACATTGAGCGAGAAAAAATAGCGTCAGATGTCGGCGTGGCAGCGATAAAATATTCTATTCTGAAGCAATCAATCGGGGGAGATATTATTTATGATTTTGAAAGTTCCATTTCGTCCGAAGGAGATTCTGGGCCATACCTGCAATACTCTTTTGCGCGCGCGAATTCAGTTTTAGAGAAAGCTAAGACTGAAAATATTTTACCGGATCCTCATGCCTTCCCACTTGAAATTTTTGAAGTGGAAAAATTATTGTATAAATTTCCGGAAATTGTCTTACGTTCCGCATCTGAATACGAACCGCATTATATTGCGAACTATTTAATAGAAGTCGCCCGCGCTTATAATAGTTTTTATGGAAATACTGTCATTGTGAACAAAGAAGATAAAACTTCACCTTACAAAATTGCTCTGACTTACGCTTTTTCTTTCATCATGAAAACTGGCCTGCACCTTCTCGGTATCGAAGCCCCGAAGAAGATGTAGATTTTTTGCTCACATTTTATTTGAATATTTAAAACTAAGTTATATAATTAAGCTAATGTTTATAATTAAACACTTACGTTTTTTCTTTGTTTTGTTTATTTTTGTTAGTGTTTTTTCTTTTACTCACAGTGCTTTTGCTTATGTTACTCAGGGGCAAATAGATTTTGATGACAGCAGTGGTTATTCCTATTGGGACCTAAATAATAGCACTAATTCTGGTATCACTGGTGTTAGTAATTCTACTTGGCTAGGTGATACAGCAAGAATTTGCAAAGGAACATATCCTGTATGTGATTCTCAAGTATTTCTTGGTGGTACTGGTCATGTTTTTTCAAATTATTGGCTTTCTGCTGGTGCTGGTGGCGCTATGTATTATGCGGGTAATGCTATTTTACATGATGCAGGAAATTTTTGGTTGGAAATTCATGATATAAATAATTTTTCCAATATAATTTGGTTCGCTTTTAGTCATATTGGCACAGATGTCACCGGTTATGTTTCAATTAATCCTGCAACTTGCTCCGATGGAATGCAAAATCAAGATGAAACAGGTGTGGATATCGGTGGAGTTTGTCAAAATGTTGTTCCTCCTACTTGTATCACAGACTGTTTTTCAAATGTCCTTTTTTTGCCGGGACTGGAAGCAAGCAGGTTGTATACACAAAGAGTAGATGGAAGTGAAGATCAGTTGTGGGAACCGAATGGTAATAGTGATGTAGAAGTTTTAAATCTAAATACAGATGGAATTTCGATTAATCCGGATATTTATACTCGAGATACTATTAAAGAGACAAATACACCAGTTCCGACAGGTCCAGCAGGGCAGAATATTTATAAAAATTTCTCTGATACAATGAATCAACTTGTTGCAGATCAAAAAATAAATAGTTGGAAGGAATATGCCTACGATTGGCGGCAGAGTGTTGATGATATTTTAAATAATGGAACAAAATATCAAAATGAAAATGTTTTGCTTGTTAATATCTTGCAGTCATTAGTTGATTCATCTAAAAATGACAAAGTGACTATAGTTGCTCACAGCAATGGTGGACTTTTGGCGAAAGCTCTTTTAAAAAAATTACAGGATGATAAAAATATTGGAACCAATAATTTAATTGATAGTGTTGATGTGCTTATTTTAGTTGCTGTTCCAGAAATTGGTACGGCGAGCGCCGTGCCTGCGATATTACATGGATATGATCATCGTATTTTACTTGGATTTTTGATGGATGAGGTTCACGCACGTGAATTAGGCAGAAATATGCTTGGCGCTTTTGGGCTTCTACCGAGTAGAGGATATATCAATAGAATTAACGTTTCGCCAGTAACATTTATTGATACTGCAATTCCTTCGGGAGCAACGACACCCATGATGCAAGCCTTTGGTGGCACAATTGATTCTTATGATGAATATAAAGATTTTCTTTTTGGAGCGGAAGGCAGAACAAATCCAGCGTTAAATCAAACAAATTTGCCTATCAGTTTGTCGGAAAGTTTGTTTTCCCAAGCTGAAAGTTTACACAATAGTATTGACGCTTGGACACCATCTACCAGCATGCGAGTAATTGAAGTGGCTGGCTGGGGATTGGATACCATTGCAAGTTTTGAATATTATCCTATTTGTGAAAATTCTAATTCATTAGACTGCACATTTACATTAGACGAACGACCTCGTTTTACTTCTGATGGCGACAAAACTGTGATTGTTCCAAGTGCGCATTATATGAATTTTCTTGGAAGTGCGGAGAAGTATTGGATTGATTTACCTAGATATAATAGATTTTTAAATTTTACTGTAGATAGAAATCATAAAGATATTTTGGAAGTTGATTCCTTAAATAATTTTATAAAATCAATAATAGAAACAGATAATGTGTTATTAGATGATGTATTAAAAAACACAGAACCAATAGACACGTCAAATCGTTTAAGAATATCTATTCACTCTCCAATTACTCTCGATGCATACGATTATGCTACAGAACCTAATCACACGGGTAAAATATGTTCACCGACTTCTGATTTTTGTTACGTGGAAGAAAATATATTAAATAGCTCGTATCTTGAATTTGGAGAAGGAAAATACATTAATCTTCCAGAAGACCAAGCAAAAAGTATAAAACTTCAAGGAACAGACATAGGGACGTTCACATACGAATCAGAAAAAGTTTTACCAAGCGGAGCTTCAATTTTTTCGTCTTTTATAGATATTCCAGTAACAACGCAAACTCAAGCAGAAGTAACTTTGAATCAAACTACTGGGGTACCGCAATTAGGATTGGATGTTACGGGAGACGGAGTAAATGATTTTATTCTTAACCCAAGTGCTACTTTTGACTCCATTACATATTTACAGATTATGAAAGCGACCATAGATTCTCTAGATTTACTCCAAGCCAAAAAGAAAGCTTTTGACAAGCGTGTTGATAATATAATAAAATTAATACAGAAAGAAAAAATCGATAAAGCCAAATTAAAAGCAGATAAATTTAAATCTTTTTTAGAAAAAAAATTAGCAAAACCTGACTCTAAGAAACCAAAGCCAAAAAGGTTATCAAAGACCGATGCACAACTTTTGCTTGATATGTTGAATAAAT
>Ga0209542_10013584_pt1 | contig 14012 bp, 13 predicted proteins | sample RifCSPhighO2_01_FD_184028 | JGI IMG/M metagenome (GOLD analysis project Ga0209542, IMG submission 184028) | Soil microbial communities from Rifle, Colorado - Rifle CSP2_plank highO2_0.1 (SPAdes) (version 2) | ecosystem: Environmental > Terrestrial > Deep subsurface > Rock core/Sediment ...
TGTATATTGTGGAGTATATTAGTCTGCAGGAGGAAAAGGGCGTTAACGCAGAGTAACCATATCTTTTTATAGTCTGAACTATTCCTGAACATATGATTTTTGTTGGTTCAAGAGAATATTTACATTATATCAGTAGTGATTTTAAAGATGTCTGGATTTCTTTAGTTCGGGGATTTAATCGCTTTCCGAGAAAAAAGCTAGATGTAAATAAAGTAAGAGAAAGCATCAGCTCGTTAAAGGAAAAAGTTGTTATTCTGAAAGCTGGAGCGATTAAACAGAATCAAGGACTTTTGAGCGATCAATCTATTGAAGATGCTCGCCTACCGGAATTAAAAAAGAATAGTGCCGGACTGGTTGCAGCTTTAGAAGGTTTGGAAGAAGAATTAAATGTTTTTTCACAGCAGTTGCCTAAAGGAAATTTTTTGCTTTCCTATAAAGACATCATCTCTCCGTTAGCGAAAGTAGAATTAAGGATTAAAACTGTCAGAAATCTTATTGCTGTTTTTGGAAGGTCATATGTTGAAGTTACGAGAAGGACGCTCTTAAAAAAGTCCATACCATTTACCAAAAAAGCAGTCATTGGACTCTTAGCTGCTGGAGCTTTAACTCAAACCTTGCAGCAAGGTCTAGTTTTTTTAGCTAAAGATTTGCCGATTAAAAAAGAGGGTTTGGCTATTTTGATCAGTTATCATACTCATGCAACATGGGATAAATATTGGGGGGAATTTGCAAAATTATTTATCCCTGCGTATGTAGCGAGGATTGAATTAGCCTTTGGACAGAAAGCCAATTGGGTGAAGAAAGCAGCAACAAGTGGTGATTTTTTCGAAGCCATCAAAGATGAATCAATACAGAATATCGTCCTGTATGGGCATGGATCATGGGATAGTTGGAAAGCCACCAATAGATCTGTAGACAGTTTTGAGTTAGAAGAAGTAGAACTAGAACATCATATCCACAAGAAAGGCTTATTAGTACGGCATACCTGTGGTCAAGGTCAGAAATTAGCTGATGAAACATTTTACTATCTTTCTCCAGAGCATGAAAGAAGATTGGTTGAACTCATCAAAAGCTATAATAAAAAAATTTCTCCTTCATATATCTCCCTTCAAAAATCTATTGATAACTGGATGGATACTATCCCCAAGGGCTATTATTATCAACTGGGGGTGGATGGAAAAAACCGGAGGAAGGGGTACATTTTTCTTCCCTTTACCAGGGATGAAGTGTTTAAAGATTTTAAAGAACATTTGAAAGCTGCAGTAGGCGATACCAGTAAAGATTCTCCTGAAATTGGCGAAATGATGAAGATAGCTAAAGAAGTCTTAAAGACGGTGAAATATTTTAAGGTAGAACAATCTCAATTATTAGGAGTTCCCGTATTCAAACGAGAAAATATTAAAGGTTGGAATAGAAAAGCTGTGCCTCTAGAATTTATCTTTAATGTTTTTGGGCAAGCAGATACTAACCGAGATCGATTGTATGCAAAAGCTTGAATGATGCTTCATGATTACAACGTCAAATAATTGCACGCCCAGAGCATGCTCATGTCACTATAATAGACTAAGCTCTGATAGGGTTTTCCACGAGACGTCAACACTTCTGGAAACCCTTTGCATTTCTCGATAAGGATCTTATACTCTTCCTTATACCCTCCTGCTTTCACTTGGTCAAGATGGCCCACGAGCTTGATATACAATAATCCCATATGCGTCCAGATGGCATTGCTTTCATAGTCTTTAAAAAATAATTCCTGCCAGGTAAACTTGACTCCTTCCCGAGAAGAAGTATATTTCAAGGGGAACGGCAGATCTAATGTACTTTCCTGCACCTGCTGGATTGCAGAAGCCATCATTTCCTTATCTCCAATGATACCTAAGGCAAAAGGAAAAAGATTAGCATCACCAGCGACATAATTCTTCTTGTCCAAGTCATCATAAAAATAACGTCCGTTCCAGAAATGCCGTTTTATGATAGTAGGATAATCATATCTGCTGAAAGGATTGTAAAATCTCGTCTCTGACAGGCGTTTTGCTAACAAAGCTACCATGCAGTTGGAGTAGCAGGAACTTTTTCGGACAGCAAAATCTTTGATGGAGGAAGCTTCCGCATCTGCTTTGACTAATCCTGTCTTGGGATCAATATACTTCTCAAAGAATATCCTTATCTGCTGGTTGAGGAAAGGCTTGAATGCGCCGTAAGGGAATTTGCTCATCTTGATGCTGTTGATCAGCCATGGCAAACTGTCGATGGCTGGCTGAAAGACGTCAAAGGGCCTGCCTCGTGGAGAAATTGTTGTAGTTATGGTATGATATTTTTTATAACGATTCAAGGCATACCGTAACGTCTGCTGTACTTCTTTCTGATATCCTAATTTCATCAACGACTGGGTGCACCAGCCAAAATCCCTGGCCCAGAATTCCGGAAAATTCATCGTTGATGTTTGAAAATAGCGCCCATTCCAGCATCGCTTTACAACTTCCCGACAGATCTCTTCCGCATTTCCAGGGATGTTTGGAGATACCAGGCGCCCTTTCATGCTGGAGAGGAAGACTTGCGTACCTTTCGCGGCATAATCAAGAAAACTAGTCATGCTCTTCAGAAGAAGAAGAGATTTAAAAGGTTATTGCTGGTGGAAGAGGTGCTTTTTCATTCTCCAGAGCCCTATAGAAATATTGGTGATAATCGTAGCAATGGCAATGACTTTGAAGACAGGAGGAAGATACACGAGAAGAAAAAGGATGAAATAAATCGACCCAGACATTTTGTCAAGGAGTGTTGAATACATCTGCTGGTGTTTCCTGAAGATGAGGACATTCACCATCGCTAAGAATATGCCGCTCGTTGCGATAAGCCAAAACAGCCAATGATCAAGATAGTTCGTGAGATAAAGAACAACAAGAATTGTCGCAATAAACAGAAAATCGGCAACATTATCTAACAATTCTCCAAAACTACTTTGTTGGTTTAATAATCTTGCCAGATATCCATCGAGCTTATCTGCCAGAATAAAGAAGATGAGCATGGAGATGGCAAGAACTTTCTGCTCTCGTAAAAAGAAAACAACAAATAACGGAATAAACCCCATCCGTAAAACAGTAATCAGATTTGGCACATTTATTTTCTGTTGTTTCATTCTTCATCCCAAAAACTTCCTGATTTTCCCTGCTTTGACCACTCTTTCCTTAATCTCTTCCGCATTCCTATTTTTGAAGGCAGCCATGATTTTGCTTGTTTCTTTGTTATGCTCTTCATCAACTTCAAATGAAAATAGTTTCACTGCCTTCTGCACTTTCTTCTGCACTTCCAGAGGGAAATAATGAAGATTGTCTTTGTTAAAATACATTAAAGCATCTTTGAGATCAGTATCTACCGTCGTATAAGAAGATCTTATCTTATCGATCTCTTGTGATGTAAGAGCTGATAAACCTAAAATTTCCGGCGGCAAGCCTAACGAATACAAGGCAGCGCAGAAGGTAATTGCTCGTGGAAGATGAACTCCCTTATTCTGTCGCGCATAGCCAAATAAGTCGATGTGCAGCTTTCTCTTCCTTCTGGGAGGGATATACAAGCTCATCTGATTGATCAGGGGAGCAAGTAAAGTGATAGACTGCTGATAATCCTTCTCGATCTTTTCAATCATCTTTTTCCCAAAATCTTCATCGATGGGGAAGGGTTTCTTTCTCTTTGTATGTTTGATCTCTTCAATACCATGTATCACCTCCTGAAGCGGAAAATCATACTTGAACGCAGATTGCGCCGTAAATGTCTGGACGCTGGGATAGCCTTTTAACATTGAGCTTACATTAGTGGGCTTGAAATTTCCCCGGAAAGGAGCGGAGCCGCAGCCAAGAATGGGTAAAATTTCAATCGACGTTTTCTCTTGAAGATGATGAAGCCTTTGCAGCCCAATCTTTGCTAACAGGACATTGGCTAATGATCCATAGTTTAAGGCCGGGTCGCTCCGGGCAAACCATACTCTTTGCAATCCTTTGATATTTTCATATTTCATGTATTTTTCTACATGCTTGTCTGCTTCGAGGATAGCTTCTTTCGTCTCAAATAAAGGTGTTACGCGAATATTTTTTGGAGACATATCCCCTAACCATTCTCTCATCGTCAAATCCCCTGGAACCATCGATTTCTGCTGCAAGCCGATGATCATCTGCTTGTAATATTCATGCACCCGGATCAGCTGCTTTTCTGATGAACACATGGGCAGCATCACTTCAAAGATAGGAGCTGAATCTTGCTTGTAGAACATTTTTCCCAGATCAGCATTCCTAGGGATGGAATGCAATGTTTCCAATAAGATCTTCCCTTCATCTTTCTCTACTTCTGGGTTAGGCACCCGAAGCGTAAGAAATTTATTTTCTCCTAAAACTATTTTCTGGAAATAATCTTGATGTTTTGCCAATAATTTTTTGACGACAAAATTGTCTACTTCTTTCCCTTCGGCATCCCATAACTGCTCGTCGATACCTAGATCAGAGAAGACATGGAACGCTTCCTTGACTTCATCATCACCGTTCATCACCGAATTTTCTGCAAAGAAAGGGATAGTTACGTTATCAGGATGTTGGGTAGACAGCACTCGTGATATTTTCATCATTTCTTACCTTTATTCTTTTCGCTTCAGCATTTTCTGCCGCTTTATGAATCTATCGATAGCTTGTAATCCCGCAGAAATATCTTCCTTGCTGCAGGTATAGGAAAGCCTAAAATATCCTTCCTGGCCAAAAGCTATTCCCGGAACGCAGGCCACTCCTTCCTGCTCTAGCAGTTGCTGGCAGAACTCTTTGGATTGTTTACCAGTGGTGATAGTTCTAGGTATTTCAATGAAAAAATAAAATGCTCCTTGAGGTTGTACAAAGGAGATATTCATTTCTCGCAGTCTTTCCTGAATGAAATCTCGTTTCTGCTGCAGCACATCAATAAGCTCTTTATTATCAGAAATTCGTAATGCTGCTGCTGCCATCTTCTGTACGATAGAGCTGGCATTTGAGGTAGTGTGATTTTGAATGATGTTCATCAACTTAATGATTTCTCTTGGTGCTGCCGCATAGCCTAACCGTAATCCTGTAAGGCCATTGCTTTTGGACACGCCATTTACCGTAATAGTATTCTCTCGTATTTCTTTCCCTAATGAAGCGATGGAATGATGCTTTCCTTCATAGATGATTTTCTCATAGATCTCATCAGAGATAACAATGATATTATGCTTCACCGCTAATGTTGCTATCTGTTCTAATTCCTTTTTTGGAATGACGATGCCTGTAGGATTGCACGGCGAATTGATGATGATCGCTTTCGTCTTTTTACTGATCTTCTTTTCGATAAGGCTGGCTTTGACTTGAAAATTTTCTGTCTCTGCAATGATAGGTACAGCATCAGCTAATTTCACTTGCTGCAGATAACTGACCCAGTATGGTTTTGGGATGATGGCCTCATCTCCTGGATTGCAGATAGCGAGAATGGCATTAAACAATGCTTGTTTTGCTCCCGCTGTCACGATGATCTCTTCTTCAGCATATTGAAGCTGGTTATCTCTCTTTAATTTCTTGATGATCTCCTGCTTGAGTTCAGGAATGCCAGAAACAGAGGTATATTTGACAAAATTGTCATCCATAGCTTTGATCCCTGCTGCTTTTATCCTACTATCAAGAGGGAAGTCCGGCTCGCCGGCAGAGAAGTGGTAGATCTTTTTCCCTTGAGCTTCCAGCTTCTTGGCTGCTGTCAGTATCTCAAAAGTAACGCTTGTGGGAATGCTGGATATTTTTTTGGAAAACATATCATCCCCAGCAGTATTCAGAGGAGTTAATAAACTTATAGAAAATAAATTTAATTTTCTAATAAGCAAATAACTTTAGCTTTGCTTTTCGGAGAAATCCGAAAATTAAAGTTATTTGCTATAATTGTGAAGAGGTGATCGCCTCCCTATTTTGATAAAGAGCAATCAATTTAAATAATCGTTAATGCATATATGCGGAAGGCATCCCAAAATTCAGAATGATTATATGCACACGCTTAAAAGCGTTGGAAAAAGGTATCCAAGAAGGAAAACAAACTAAATTAAGCTAAAAATGATTAAAGAACTGACACCAAAAGAGGAAACCACTGAGTTTTTACTGTACACCTCTCCCCAAGGGGGAATTAAAGTAGAGGTTTTTCTATACAAAGAAAACATCTGGCTTACCCAAGACAGAATGGCTGAGCTGTTTGATGTTCAAAGACCGGCAGTTACAAAACATCTTATAAATATCTTTGAAAGTGGAGAATTAGATGAGAAATCAGTTAGTTCCCTTTTGGAACATACTGCTTCTGATGGCAAGAAATACAAAACAAAATTTTACAATCTCGATGCTATCATCTCTGTTGGTTACCGTGTAAACTCATCTAAAGCCACGCAATTTCGCATTTGGGCAACAAAAATATTGAAGGAATATATTCTCAAAGGATTTACGCTGGATGATGAACGATTGAAAAACGGCCGATATTTCGGCAAGGATTATTTTGCCGAACTCTTGGAGAGAGTTCGCTCCATCAGATCTAGCGAGCGGAGAATTTATCAGCAGATCACCGATATTTTTGCAGAATGCAGCATAGATTATGATCAGCAATCACCCATTACTCAAGATTTTTATGCTATGGTGCAGAATACATTTCATTATGCTATAACTGGTCAGACTGCGGCAGAGATCATTTATGCAAAAGCCGATGCGAAAAAGCAGTTTATGGGCTTAACAACATGGAAAAACGCACCAAAAGGCAGAATCTTAAAATCAGACACGATTGTAGCAAAAAATTACTTGGCTGAATCCGACATTAAAAAGTTAGAAAGAGCAGTTTCCGGCTTCTTTGATTATATTGAGAGAATAATTGAGAATCGGATTGTAATAAAAATGAAAGACCTGGCGGAAAGTGTGAATAAATTCTTAGAATTTAATGAGTATAAGATACTTGAACACAAAGGGAAAATTTCTTTCAAAGAAGCAGAAAAAAAAGCGTTTATGGAATATGATATATTTAACAAGACGCAACATATAGAGTCAGATTTTGATAAAATGACTAAGAAACTGCTACAACAAAAAGATAAAACAGGTTGACGTAAAAATGGCCTATAAATTCAGCCCCTCATCATTAAGTTTATTGAAAGATTGCCCTAGATGTTTCTGGCTTAATTTCAACAAAGGAATAAAGCGACCTGACACTATTTTCCCTTCTTTGCCCAGTGGGATGGACAAAATTCTCAAAGAGCACTTTGACCGCTTTATGAAAAGAGGAGAATTGCCACCAGAACTACAAAAGTTAAACGGCGAAGTCAAGCTCTTTGATGATGAAGAATTACTCAAAGTGTGGAGAAGCAACTTTAAAGGCATTCCATGGACGGATAAGAAAGGCAATCTTTTTCATGGAGCTATTGATAATCTCCTCAGGAAAGGGAAAAAATTGATTGTTTTGGATTACAAAACCAGGGGCTTTCCATTAAAAGAAGATACCCACGAGCATTATCAGGATCAGATGGATATTTACAATTTCCTCTTACGAAAGAATGGCTATGAGACAGAGGATTATACTTATCTGTTATTTTATCATCCTCATGGAGTTGAAGAGAATGGTCATGTTTGTTTTAATACTGATTTAGTCAAGATTAAAGTCAATATCAAGAACGCTGAAAGTATTTTTAAGGAAGCTGTTCAAGTTTTAGAAGCAGAAATTCCTGCCCCCTCTAAAGAATGTGGATTTTGTAAGTGGGTATCAGTAAACCATTTCTAAAGTGCGTTAATCTTCATCATCATATTTCTTAGTACCAAGTTGAAGTATTTGTTTTTTTAATTCTTCTTTAAAGTCAAGATTAGCTACTTTTTCTATGTCTTTTTGTTCAATAAAATAAATATTTTCTAAAGTGATTGGTCTGATGAACTCGTTACCCATATACATCCCCCATCTTTGCATTTTGAATTTTCCATCACTACAGAAATATACCGCCCAGTGATTTCCAGAGCATAAGTGGAAATACTCGCCATTACTTTCTAAGAACTTTATTCCGGTCATCAACTCAGTATCTTTTACCAACTCTTCTCTTTTTGAGAACCATTTATTTTTTACCCCTCTTAATTGCCGCGTATTTTGTTGATGTAACTCTTTTTCTTCTTCTCTCTCTTTTCTAGCCTCATCTTCTTTTTTCTTCTTTGCTGTAAGCTTACTTTCCTCTATTTTTGGCTTTACTTTTTGAATAGCATCATTTATCTCCATAATCTGTGTAAATAGTATTCCTATATAAATATTTTATTGATTAATATATTCCTATTAGAATAATTAGTTTTCTCGCCCCCGTTTAGTTTTTAGTCGTTACGGAATTCCCCCCTGTTTTCATTCATTAAAAAATTTGGGAGAGCGTCAGCGAACCGTTAAACACTATGTTAGACGCAGTAAGTTATTGCGAAGTTTTTATTCGTTTTCCGTTTTAGGTTTAACGAAGGTAGCCCCGTGAAGACTTCTCAGTTTACTTTTTGAATCAGTACGGTTTTATCGTCGACAAAAAGCGCTGAAAAAATTTTGAGAAACGTCAGGATTATGAGAAGTCGTGCGTAGCACGATTTGGGTGAAGAAGTCTGCAAGACTTCGTAACCTCATAATCTTTGTTATATTCCCCGAAGGGCTGAAATTTAGTGCAACGTTTCGAAGGAAAATTTCAGAGTCAGAAGGCCACTTTTTAATTTTTTAGGCGCGCGCTATATTCCCTTAAATTCTTTAAGTTTGAAATCAACTTGATATAAGAAAACTTCAATATTTTGAACGGCACCTAATGCGTATTCTAATTTTTTGTCAAATTCAGCAGCTATAATTATCCCTTTAACATTAGGATTATTTTTATTTTTCTTTATCCAGCCCATATATCTAGTAATCTGCCCGACAGTATCATCACTTGTTTGATTCTTCTTTAATTCAATAACAACATAATCTCCAGTCTTTTTATCTTTGGCCAGAATGTCAATTGGTCCAATTTCTGTTCTAAATTGCTGACTTACTAATTCTCCATCTTCTATAATCAAACTAAATCTTTTTCCTAGTTCTGTTTTATCCCAATTGTGAATAATAAAATCTTCAAGCTGTTTTTCCATATAAAACAGGCCCTGACTTAAAACAGAATCTTCTTTCCTTATTTCTATGGATACAGTTTTTTTGTAATAATTTAGTATAGTTTTTAGGTCTGCTTCAATATCCTGTTCTGAAATTGATTGATTTTCTTTTGAGAGATATTCAACTTTATCGTTTTCAACTTTAATATTGTATGCTTTAAACACAAAAGAATCTCCATATCTTGGAACATCTTTGTCAAAAAAAGCTTTGATAGTTAAAGTTGAATTCATTATTTCAGCAGGCCAGGTTTTATCAAATTCAGAAGTTTCACTTATACCATATGCCAAAACAATAACATGGAGATCTTTATAGTAAAGATAAACTGGATAAAACCCTTTGCTAACTTGCATTTCAGGAGCAGTAAAAGCTATCCATGGGACTCTGGCGGGCATGCCCATTCCAAAAGAGACTTTCATCTTTAAATCGCTATATTCTTTTGGAAAAGTTGAAGTTTTCAACTCTCCTGTTTGAGCTTGTAATAAAAATGCGTCTAATATTTTTTTCCATGTATCCATATTGATAAGGTTATTATACTTACTTTATTAAAGTTTTCGTTCGCGCGCCTTTCGTTAAAGTGGCCTTCTGATTGGAGATAACATAAGCGATTTACCGAAGTTGATTTTTCAGAGCTGATTTTGTTGAGGCAACCCACAACAAAATCCTCGAAAAATCAATTTGGACGAAGCGAGGTGCAACCGAGCGTAGTCGGTAAATCGCTGTTAAACTCGTCCGATAGGACTTGAATTTTAGTGCAACGTTCCGTAGCGAAGCGGAGGAAAAATTCAAAGTAAATTTGAAGTCCGTTCTATCAAATGAGCGACAGCGATACATTAAGAGCAATAATCAAAGGGCTTGGGACTTTATTCAAGATGTTCAGATTCAATTCTATTCATCAATGAGAATATTAAAGTTGCAATTCCTAAAAATAAAAAGGTTGCCCATAGTGAAAAATCTGCGAGTAAACCGACGATTGGGTAAAGAATCATTACAATTATTTTTTCAAGCATCGAAACTCCAGAAAGAACAGTTGCTCTATTTCTGCTTTCAATATGTCTATTCATAAAATCAGATAATACTGGAGATCTCATTATTTTTAATCCAGTAATTATGAATATTGCGACAAGAACAAAATAAACACTTCTGAAAAAGAATAATCCTATGAAAAATAATCCTGGAAGAATTGCAGAATAAAATAATGCGTTTTTCATCCCAAATAAGTTTTCTATTCTTTTTATATTCAAGAGCAATAACATGCTGAAAAGATTAAATCCTGCCCCAATAAAACCATTATATTTAACATCAATTCCCACAACTCCTGCTAATGATTGGTAAAACCAAAACATAAAGAAAGTTGTTGCAGAAATCAGAGCAAAGTTTAATGCAAAAACTCTCAATTTTTTATGCTTGAATATATACTTAAATCCATCAAATCCCTCTTTGATAAATTCTTCAACTTTTTCTTTTCTTTTTGGCTCACTCAAAGTTAGAGCAACAAAAAAAGTAAGCAACATGAATACACCTGAAATTATGAATGTCAAAGGAAGCGTTTTTGGATATGGTAAAATACTTGACCCAGCAATCAATGAACCCAATGGAAATCCAATTAACATGCCTAAGGTTCCGGCAGATTCATATCTTGAAAAGAATACTTTAGCATCTTTATCTTTTTTGGTTTGGATTAGAGAGTCATAAATCAATGCTTTATCTGCTCCAGAAAGTAATGCAAATCCCAAAGCACCAATAAATTCTGCTAAAAAGAAAGCCCAATAATTATTTATGAAACCAAAAATTGATATTGATATTGCAGAGAATAATCCTCCTAATATTATTGAGGCTTTTCTTCCATATTTATCAGCAACAACGCCGGTAGGGATTTCCAATACAAATATCCAAAACATGAAGAAAGCCTCAAGAATAAATATTCTGGTATAACTAATATTTGCCCAATCGAGAAAAAAAGGAATTGCAACTGCTCCAAAGAAGTGTAAATTTCTAAGGAAGTTTACTAAATACATCTTCCAAATGTTTGATTTAATGTCGAAATTGAACATGTTATATGAATAAAAGTAGTATCTTATAAATACATCGAAAAGTCCCAAGCCCTCTTCGTTTCGTAGGACTTCAAATTTATTGAGTTTAACTCTTTCTTTCCCTAATCCCTCTATGGAGTGATGACCTTATGAAGCTCTAAAACCCCAAAAGATTAGGGAAAGAAAGTCCCGCAGGAAAATTTTGAAAAGCGAAAAGAATAAAAATAAAACCTAAACAGAAGCGGGGTCTGTTTAAGGGTTTTTACTGCCTATCTGTTTGAAGGAGATGGTTATTTATCTCAAGATAGTACCTGGCCCGATGTTGGGCTCCGTAAAGCATCTTTATCTTTGCCTGATAAGAAGCTTTGCAGTAAAATATATGCTGGACATCTCTGAAAAATTGTTCATGAATGTCTTCATAATTTTTTACCAGTTGTTCTTTTTTCATGGAATCACCTTTTTGTTTTTTAACCCCAAATTAGGTGAAGGGAGATTATGTGATTTTCCTGAAAGAGAAAAGAACAATATTTCTCCCGAATCCACAAAAAAACAATCAAAAAGTGTGTGAATGAAACAAAAGAACGTACTAAAAATAAGACCCACAAGACATTTTTTAAACGTATTTTGTCCAGTGTAAAACTGTTTGATTCCACAAAATTTTCAGCTTTAAAGGCTTTGCTTATAAACCTACTCCCGCACTGGACAACTGCGGATAGAGTATATAAACTACTAAAATTGTTAGGATACTTAGAATGCCAGTGTCGCCTAATGGTATGGCGAGAGTCTTAAACAACCCCTAGGCTGCACCTAAGGGTGGGTAAGACAACTTTTGTCCGCCCAGGACTTGTGGGTTCAGTGACATGCAAACGAGCAAAGCAAGTTTGCTCGCAAGTCACTCCCACCACTGGCGACTAATAATCAAGGCAACTATTTTAATCTTTCGCTGTAAAGAAAAAGGTGATAAAAATGTTTCAACCATTGATTGATGAATGCCGACTGAGAAATTACTCAGAGAAAACCAGAAAAATATATCTTCAATATAACGAGCATTTCCTCAAATTCAGCAGGAAAGGGCCTTTACAGATTACCGAAAAAGATATCCGAAATTATCTGTTATATCTTTCTGACAAAAATCTTTCCTCTGCAACCATAAATCTGGCGCATAATGCCTTAGAATTTTATTATGGGACTATTCTTAAGCGGAAGTTCAGCATACCCTTCCAAAAAAAAGAGCATAGAATTCACTATGTTGCTTCTCTGAATGATATCGAAAAAATGATTGCTGTTACCCTCAATCCTAAACATAAATTGATTATCAAATTGCTGTATTGTTCTGGAGTGAGAAGATCGGAGTTAGTAAAAATAAAACTGAATGATATTCATACAGAACGAAAGCTTATCCATATCCAACAAGGCAAAGGGAATAAAGACCGTTATACGATCATTTCATCGGCTCTCTTGACAGAGATTAAAGAGTATGTAGAGAAACGTCCTTATCAAAGTGAATATTTGTTTGCTTCCCGAGATGGGCATTTGACTACAGCTACGGTCGAAGCGGTAATTAAGGAAGCGGCTAGAAAAGCCCGAATAAAAAACATAACTCCTCACACTTTACGGAGAAGCTTTGCTACTCACCACCTGCATAAGGGAACTAAATTGCCGTACGTGCAGAAAATGATGGGGCATAAGGATATTAGAACCACTCAAGGCTATTGGGATATCCCTATGGAATGTTTGAATGAAGTAGAGAGATTATGCTGAGAGGTAAAGCTACGTGGAATGAAAAATACGGGCCCGATGATGCTCCTCACGCCAGTTACCCTAGGCAAGTCGTATGTCTGAGGGATATTCTGCTGAAATCCCTCTTATGAAAGAAATACGGGCCCGATGAGATTTGAACTCACGATCTACAGCTTAGGAGGCTGTCACCCTATTTGCCCAATTCTGTTGTATTCCCAGGCTAGGCTACGGGCCCACTTGAACAGCGTTTCCCTCGCTCTTTAATAATATTTCTACGTTCATTTATGCCTCTATTACCAGAAATATCTCAATCTTAAACCACAATCATGCTCTTCGTCTCTTTGATGCCAGCTATCTGCTGTACTTTTGTTAACAGAACTTGATTGAATTCTTTCACATCCTTCACTTGAATGACAGCAATGATATCCGTTCCACCGGCAATGACATCTGCCCGTTGGATAAAGTCAAAAGCGCTCAGCTCTTGAGCAATATCATGCTGTGTTTTATGAACCTGCTTCAGATGCTCTAAATTGACAGAAATAAGAACATAGGCCATAAATCCCTTATTCAACACTTCCGGATGAACATCAATGGTAAATTTCCTGATGATCCCTTGCGCTTTTAACCTCTGAATCCTATTATGGACAGTAGTGATGGGAAGATGCGCTTCTTTAGCAATATCTCTCGTAGCATAATCCCCATGCTCCTGCAATATCTCGATGATCTTCAGGTCTTTATCGTCTAATGACTCCATTGTTTCCTCTGCTGTTGATTGACAGGGAATACATCAAAAAAATAAAACAGGAGGGCTCTTGGTTGGAGCCATCCTTTTTATGGTCGGTTAGTTCTTTTGTTCGATTCTACCAGTTACTTTGGAACATATGTTCCATCTACTATATAAATATTTCGATTATTTTGTGGTTTAATCCTAACTTAATGGATTTCATTTATAAAGAAGGTGGATAAAGCTGGTTTGGAGATGGCGGTTTTTGAAAATGGAGGTATTTGGTTCGCTTCCGGTGAGTAGGGCCGACTCGCTTTCTTGATGTTTTTACTCTACTGCAGTCACCCCGGATGGGGCAACCCCCGACCGCAAGG
>Ga0209542_10013586_pt1 | contig 14010 bp, 10 predicted proteins | sample RifCSPhighO2_01_FD_184028 | JGI IMG/M metagenome (GOLD analysis project Ga0209542, IMG submission 184028) | Soil microbial communities from Rifle, Colorado - Rifle CSP2_plank highO2_0.1 (SPAdes) (version 2) | ecosystem: Environmental > Terrestrial > Deep subsurface > Rock core/Sediment ...
TCAAGATCGACAAATCGTTCGTCCTCGGCATGCTGGATAACCGCGAGGACGAGGTCATCGCGCGCATCGTGATCGATCTCGGGCGCAATCTCGGAATCAAGGTCGTGGCCGAGGGCATAGAAAACAGCGCGGCCGCCAAAAACCTCGAGGCGCTTGGCTGCGATTACGCGCAGGGATACTTCTTCAGCCGTCCATTGCCGCCGGAGGAATTCCGCGCCTGGCTGGGAAACAATTCTCCAGGAGCCAGGAAGTAACCAGACGGCCGGCGTTACCGCTCGTTCAGCACGTGCGACACCAGCCCGTCGGCCAGCTTGGGCTCGAACCAGGTGGACTTGGGCGGCATGACCTGACCGGCGTCGGCCACCGCCATCATGTCCGCGATTGAGGTGGGAAACATTGAAAATGCAACAGCCATCTCGCCGGAATCCACGCGCCGCTCGAGTTCCTTCAGGCCGCGAATACCGCCGACAAAATCAATGCGCTTGTCGCGCCGCGGGTCAGCGATACCGAGCACCGGTGCGATCAGATTGTCCTGCAGCAGGCTCACGTCCAACCGTTTCACCGGATCGTTCGCGGGAATGCATTCGGGTTTGATGTTCAGGCGGTACCACTGGCCCTTCACATACAGACCGAATTCACCGGCACGTCCCGGTTTTACCGCCGCCGATTCCGGCTTCACGTTGAAAGCGGCTTCAATTTTTTGCAGAAAACTCGCGCGCGACAGGCCGTCCAGATCCTTGACCACGCAGTTGTAGTCCAGGATCTGCATCTGGTTGTCGGGGAAAATCACGGCAAGAAAATAATTGTAGGATTCTTCGCCCGTGTGCTTCGGATTGGCAGCGCGCCGGGCGGCTGCCACACGCGAGGCCGCCGCCGAGCGATGGTGGCCGTCGGCGATGTAGAGGCAGACTATCGCATCGAACGTCATTGTGATGGCATCAATCTGTTTTCGGTCACGCATCACCCACAGTGTGTGGCGCACACCGTCATCGGCGGTGACGTCCACGTCCGGCGTGCCGTGAGTAATGCTTTCGATAATCGCATCCACGGCGGATGACCGCCGGTAAGTCAGGAATACCGGTCCGGTCTGGGCATTCAACGCCTCGATCTGGCACACGCGGTCATCCTCCTTGTCCGGCCGGGTGAATTCGTGCTTGCGGATGCGATTGGCGTCGTAGGCGTGAATCGAAGCCGCCGCCACAATGCCGGTCTGCTGGTGCGCGCCCATCACGAGGCGGTAAACATAATAGCAAGGCTCCGGGTCGTGCCTGAGCACGCCCTCGTTGAGCATTTTTTCAAAATTGTCCTTCCCTTTGGCGTACGCCGCCGCGCTGTAAGGGTCGGTGCCCGCGGGCAGATCGATCTCGGGTTTGGATATGTGCAAAAAACTCCAGGGCTTGCCTTGGGCACGCGAGCGCGCTTCTTCCGTGCTGAGCACATCGTAAGGCGGCGCGATGACATCTCCGGCGCGGCGCGGCGCCGGACGCAGACCGGTGAAAGGACGGATCAGGCTCATGTTTCTCTATGACGAATGTGTTGCAAAAGATCATCCCCCTCATCCCCACCCCTTCTCCCACAGGGGGAGAAGGGAGCGAGCCGTGCGCGCGCGCGAATTATTACACTCGGAGCCGAGCGCGCGGGGCGCGACCTCGTTTACCGGGCGCACATTCAAAACCACTTGCCGCCGGAAATCAAACCGCGTTTCGCGGGCGTCTTGCTGGCGAACTCGCCATGGCTACGTTAGCATACGCGGCGTTTTTGACCCGGATATCATATAACCCGATGGCCGAAGCCTGCCGCAATTACCTCCCACCCGAGTGGGCGCCGCAAAGCGGCGTCATGCTCACCTGGCCGCACGTGCACGGCGACTGGGCCAAACACCTGAAACAGGTCGAACCGGTATTCGCCGAAATCGCGCGCCAGGTGACGCTGCGTGAAAAGGTCTTGATCTCCTGCTACGACCGCGCGCACCGCGAGCAAGTCGGCGCGCGGCTCACCGCGGCCGGCGTGGACATGGGGCGGGCGATTCTGTGGACCGTGCCTTCCAACGATACCTGGGCGCGCGATCATGGACCGCTGACGGTCATTTGCCACGGCGAAACCATGCTGCTCGATTTCGGATTCAACGGCTGGGGCGGGAAATTCGGCTACGAGCTCGACAACCAGATCAGCCGCAAGCTGTATGGCATGGATGCCTTCGGCAATGCCCCGATGCAAACCGTCGACATGGTCCTCGAAGGCGGCTCGATTGAAGTCGACGGCTCCGGCACCCTGCTCACCACCGCGCGCTGCCTGCTCGCGCCCACGCGCAACCCGGATCTCACGCGCGAACAACTGGAACAACGCCTCAAGGAACTGCTCGGCCTGAACCGCATCCTGTGGCTGCAGCACGGTTACCTCGCCGGCGACGACACCGACAGCCACATCGACACGCTGGCGCGTTTCTGCGACAGCCGCACCATTGCCTATGTGCGCTGCGACGATAAGAACGACGAACACTACGTGGAACTGAAAGCGATGGAGGACGAGTTAAAAGCGTTTCGCGCGGCGGACGGCCAGCCCTACCGTCTCGTGCCGCTACCCTGGCCGCGCGCGAAATTCGACGAGGATGGCAACCGCCTGCCCGCCACCTATGCCAACTTTCTCATCATCAATGGTGCCGTACTGGTCCCCACCTATGAAGACCCGGCTGATAACGATGCGCTGGCGCAACTGAAAGAATGTTTCCCGGACCGTGAGATAGTCGCCATCAACTGCCTGCCACTCATTTACCAGTTCGGCAGCCTGCATTGCGTGACGATGCAGTTGCCGGAGGGGGTTCTGTAATTCGAGCCGCCTGCCGCGACGTTAAAAGAATATCGGCAAGCGGCTGCCTTTAAACGCTCGCGCCATGGTTCCAGGCGTTCACCCGCCTTATCGGTTCTGGGTGCTGCATTTACCCGCGCGTAACCGATCCCAGTCCTGCAGCAGCTCGGTGAAGTCCTGCGCGGCGAGAGGTTTGCTGCAGAAATAACCCTGCGTGATGTCGCAACCATGGGATCGCAGGAACTCCTGCTGTTCATAGGTCTCCACCCCTTCGGCGATGACCTTGATGTTGAGCACGTTGGCCATGGCGATGATGGCCTTGACGAGGCCCGCCCCGACGGCATCCGTGGTGATGTCGCGCACGAAGGAGCGGTCAATCTTCAGGTAATCGATCGGGAAACGCTTGAGGTAACTGAGCGAGGAATAACCGGTGCCGAAGTCATCAAGCGAAAATGATATCCCCACCGTCTTCAACTCCTTCAGAATGGACGTGGCCAACTCCATGTCCTGCATGAGTACGCTCTCCGTCAGCTCCATGTCGAGATAACGTGCCTCGAGCCCGCTCTCCGTCAGCGCCTGCCGGACGGCGGCGATCAGGTTTTTGTCCCGCAGCTGTTTGCTCGACAGGTTGACTGCCACCTGCAGCGCCGGGAAACCGGTGTTGTGCCAGGCCTTGATCTGGGCGCAGGCGGTCTTCAGCACCCATTCGCCGATGGGGATGATCAGTCCGATCTCCTCGGCCAGCGGGATGAAGTCGAGCGGCGGGATCAGGCCGAACTCAGGATGCTGCCAGCGCAGCAGCGCTTCCATGCCCCGGATCCGTCCGGTTTTCATGTCCACGAGCGGCTGGTAATGCAAAATGAATTCCTGCCGCTCGAGCGCCTGTCGCAGCCCCGTTTCCAGCTCCAGCCGCCGCGCCGCCCGGAGGTTGAGTTCCGGGGTATAGAACTGGAACCGGTTGCCGCCCAGCTCCTTGGCGCGATACATGGCGACATCGGCGTCCTTGAGCAGGTTCTCGGGCTGCTTCTCGTCCAGCGGATAAAGAGTGATGCCGATGCTGGGGGTGACAAACAGGTCGCGGCCCCCGATGCGGAATGGGGAGATGAACTGATCCAGAATTTTCTGCGCCACACGGGTCACGTCGTCCACGTGTGCCACGTTGGCCAGGGTAATGGTGAACTCATCGCCTCCCAGGCGCGAGACGGTGTCGCCGGGGCGCAGGCATGTCGCTAGGCGCTCGGCCACGGTTTTCAGCAGCGCATCCCCGATATCATGCCCCAGGGTGTCATTGATGGTTTTGAAGCGGTCGAGATCGAGGAACATCACCGCCACCAGACGCTCGAGCTGGTCAGCTTCGCGCATGGCCTGTGTCAGGCGATCCTGCAGCAGGAGACGGTTCGGCAGGTCGGTCAGGGGATCGTGGTGCGCGAGATGGTGCAGGCGCTCCTCGGATTGCAGGCGCTGAGTGATGTCCTTGCCGGTGGAGACGAAGCGCACGATATTGCCGCCCGCGTCCTTCAGCGGCGTGATGGTTTTCTCCTCGTAGTACAGCAAACCGTCCTTTTTGCGGTTGACCATCACCCCGCGGAAAACCTGGCCGGCCAGGATGGTCCGCCACAGCTCCTCATAGAAACCCTTGCCGTGCTCACCGGATTTGACCACGCTGGCATTTTTCCCCAGCACCTCTTTCAGAGGGTAACCCGTGATCTGCTCATAGGCCGGGTTGACGTACTGGATGACGCCACGGCGGTCGGTGATGACAATGGCATCGGCGGTCTGCTCCACGGCGCTGGAGAGCTGGTGCATCTGTGCTTCGGCCTGGCGGCGCTCCAGCTCCCCCGCCGCGCGCGCCGCGCTGATGGTCAGAATGGACTCGGCCCGCTGGTAGCTGGCGAGCGGTTGGCTGTGCAGCAGCGCGATCAGCCCGATGGGTGCGCCGGCGGAGTCGAACAACGGCGCGCCCATATAGCTTTCAACACCCATTTCCTGCAACGGTTTGTCCTGCGGAAACAGTTGCTGAACATGGTCCGGATAGGCGCAGAAGCGCTGGCCCACCACGTTTTCGCACGGCGTCCCGCGCAGATCGTAATCGAAATTGTCAATCAGCTTGCCATGCGCGCAGACCGCGCGGATATGGATGAGAAGTTTGTTCTGCTGATCCACTTCGCCGATGAGGGCATAGTCCATCCGTAACGTGCCGGCGAGATTTCGCACCAGCTCGCGGAAGAACGTTTCGCCGGTTGCCGCCGAAAGGACCTGGCCAACTTGCTGCAACACTTCTTTCTCGCGCTGGCGTTCGGCGATCTCCGCCTTCAGTTCTTTGTTCACGGCCAGCAGACTCGCCTTTCTGGACACGAGCGACCAGGCGATGATGAAGAACAGCAGGCTGATGAAGGCGCCGGCCGCCAGGACCAGGCGTGGCTTGTCTTTGTCTATGGTTGCTTCGAAAGCAGGCAGGGAATAAAAGTACAAGGTCCAGGGATGGTCATGGATGTCCAGGCTCATCGTGTGGAAGAAGGCGGCCCTACCATCCCCCCGGTTGAACCGCACGAGGAGCTCATGATCGTACATCAACGATTCCTTCGTCATCTTGACCCCGTCGAAGATTTCGACATCCACATCGGGCGTATTCGCGCTCAAGATCCCGCGCATCAGGTCATCCATGCGGAACGCGATGTCCACGTATCCAAACAGTCCGTCACGGCGTGCTTTGACCGTATCCGTCGGCGCACCGTTGCGATAGATGGGAAGGAACAGAATGAAACCGGCCCGTTTGTTTTCCCCGGTTTCCTGCACCAGCGTGATCTTGCCGGAGATGGCGGCTTCGCCGGTGTCTCGCGCCTGCTCCAGGGCCGCGTGTCGCACCGGTTCGGATGCGATGTCATAGCCGAATGCCCGCAGGTTACGCCCGGTAAACGGCTCCAGGTAAACGACGGGCAGGTATTCCGCGCGCTCGCCCTGTGGCCAGATGGCATAGCCGGGAAATCCTTCGGCGCGAACCTTGCGGATATGGGCAGTCTTTTGCGAAGCGGAAACTCGCCTGACAAAAGCGATAGTCTGGATGCCGGGATAGGCCTGATCGAGCTTCAGGCTCTGCACATAAGCCCGCCACTCCTCCCGCGTCACTTCAGCCGAGGCATTAAAGAGGCCCTTCGTACCGCGCAGAACCGCCTCGTAGTCCCGCAGGCGCTCGGCGATGGCGGTCCTGACTTCATCGATGCGAAAATGGAAGCGATCATGGGCGTTCTGCTCGGCATTGGCCTGGGCGAGATGCCATCCCCATGCCGTTATCAACAATGAAACAGCCAGCATGAGCCACGCCGCTGACATGCCGCGGACGGCGGTGACATCTGAAAATACCGTGCGACGAAAACCTCGGGTCATCTGTTTTCAGCAATCATGAAAGAGCCGATAGTTCCTTCTTGCAACACTGCGTCTGATCCTCACTCGCGGGTAGTGCATAGGCTTACAAGCCGCAAACACTTATCGCCTGACAACAAGTAATTGATGGATATGCACAATCCATGCCCGCCTGACTCAATTAAAGCCGAAAATCGGCTGATTTCACTGCAAAATATGCCTTTGCCAATAAAGCTATATCAAGCATGCCGAGGTCGGCCACAGGGAACTCGAGAAAACCTCAAAAATGCCAGGCCCTTGGGGGCTGTTCCGGGGTATCACCGGGACAGATGGCATCGTGGCACCGATGCAGAACATTCCCGGGATCGCTGCTCGCTACTGCCGACAGCCTGAAAAAAAACGGGAAGGTCCGTGGGGCCTTCCCGTTTCTGAATGCGATTGCGGTTGTTCCGGCGGTTTCTACTTCTTGCCTTTGGCTTTATCTCCGCCCCTGGCTTCGATGCTGGTGGCGGTCATCCTGTACTCGACCGTTACCTTGTCGCCCACCTTGACGCTACCCGTTACCTTGGTGCCGGCATCGCGGGCGAGCTCCCACTTTTCCTTGCCCTTCTGTACCACAATCTTGCTGTCAGTGACTTCCAGTACCGGGCCGGTGACCTGGTAGGCCATTGCCAGCGGACTGGCTATCAGCAGTGCCACCGCCAATATGAATTTCCGGTTCATGCTTCGCTCCTTTTATTGTTGGGGCATGAAAGATAGAAATACGGACTATAGCTGTCAAGCACAGACCAAAAGCCGCGCCGGATCATGCTAACATTGGCGCGATGAACACAACGCTTAAAGTCGGACTCGTCCAGCACTCCTGCGCCGAGGACCGCCATACAAATCTGGCCGCCTCGATCGCCGGGATTCGCGAGGCGACCGCCCGCGGCGCCAGGCTGGTGCTGCTGCAGGAACTTCACACCGGCGTCTACTTCTGCCAGACGGAGGACACCAAACGTTTCGACCAGGCGGAACCGATTCCGGGGCCGACCACGCAGGAACTGGGGAAACTGGCCAAGGAGCTGGACATCGTTATTGTCGGCTCGCTGTTCGAGCGCCGTGCCCCCGGTGTGCACCACAACACGGCGGTGGTGCTGGACACGGACGGCAGCCTGAAAGGTCGGTATCGCAAAATGCATATTCCGAACGATCCCGGGTACTGTGAAAAATTCTATTTCACTCCAGGGGATCAGGGTTTTGTGCCCATCGTCACGTCCGTCGGCACCCTCGGCGTGCTGGTCTGCTGGGACCAGTGGTACCCGGAAGCCGCGCGCCTGATGGCGATGCACGGCGCGGAAATCCTGCTCTATCCCACCGCCATCGGCTGGGATCCGCGCGACGATGAAGCGGAGAAAAACCGCCAGCGTAACGCCTGGATCACCATCCAGCGCGCGCACGCCATTGCCAACGGTCTGCCCGTGGTTGCCTGTAACCGTACCGGGCATGAACCGGATCCTTCGGGACGGACATCCGGAATCCAGTTCTGGGGTTCGAGCTTCATTGCCGGCCCGCAGGGGGAGTTTCTGGCGCAGGCCGCGACCGACAAGGCCGAAGTCCTGGTGGCGGAGATCAGCCGCAAACACTCCGAAGACGTGCGCCGCCTCTGGCCCTTTTTTCGCGACCGGCGCATCGATGCCTATCAAGACTTGCTCAAACGCTACGGAAAATAATTTTGAACCGCCAAGGACGCCAAGAACGCCAAGTGAATTAAAAAATTATTTGAAGTGGCTAACTGAACAGGGTTTCTGAATTTTGCTTCCAAGGAAATAACAGGAATTCTCTTCTCCTGCATGACCGATCAGGTCACTTTCAAAGCGATTTCCTTGGCGTCCTTGGCGGTTCACATTAATAATCAATGGCCAAACCAATACTGCTCCATTCCGCTGCTGAGCTGCTCCAGCGCATTCTCAGCGAAAAAATGCCCGCCGACCGGCAAATGGAGGGCTATTTCCGGACGCATCGGAACATGGGCGTGCGTGACCGCGGCTTCGTGGCGGAGACCGTCTATGGTTGTCTGCGCGAGAAGCGCTGGCTGGAGTACATCGCCGGCAACTCTCTTTTGCTGGATGTGGTGGCGACTTATCTGCTGACACACGGCTACAGCGCCCGCGCGCTTGAAGAGACGGGTTTTCGCGGCGATGCACGTGGCATGGTCGAGCGTGCACGCACGCTCGACAAAGCTGCACTGCCGTTTGCGATTCAGGCGAACATGCCGGACTGGCTGGCGGAGCGTTTGCGCGCTCAATTCGGCGATGCGGAATCGCTGGCATTATCGCTGGCGCTGAACCAGCCCGCGCCAGTGGACATGCGCGTAAACACGATCAAGGCCAAACGCGACGAGGTCCGGACGCGACTCACGCAAGAGGGGTTTCCATGCGAGGTTACGCCCTACTCGCCTTCCGGTCTGCGGCGCCGTGACCGCGCGCCGATTTTCAAGACTCTTTGTTTCAAAGAGGGATTATTCGAGGTACAGGATGAAGGCAGCCAGCTGCTGGGGCTGATGCTGGAGCCGAAACGACAGGAGATGGTCGTGGACTTCTGCGCCGGGGCCGGCGGGAAAACGCTGCACCTGGGAGCGCTCATGGCCAATTCCGGCACGGTGTACGCCTTCGACGTGCTGGCCAAACGGCTGGACCGGCTCAAGCCACGGTTACGGCGTGCCGGACTGAACAACGTCCGCATGGTCACGATCAGTCATGAACGCGATACACGCGTGCAGCGCCTGAAGGGGAAAATCGACCGCGTGCTGGTGGACGCGCCCTGCTCCGGCACCGGCACGCTGCGACGCAATCCCGACATCAAATGGCGCGACATTAAGCTGGCCGAACTGATGGACACCCAGCAACGCATCCTGGCGGCCGCGGCCGAGCTGCTCAAGCCCGGCGGACGGCTGGTGTATGCGACGTGCAGTCTCCTGAAGGAAGAAAACGAGGATATCGTGGAAAAATTCCTGGCGGCACGACCGGACTTTCACGTGATACCGGTAAACGAAATTCTTGAACGGCGTCACATACCGCTTTCCATGACGGGTGATGCGCTCCGGCTCCTGCCCCACACCCATCACACCGACGGTTTTTATGCCGTTGCGCTGGAAAGAAACCGGCAGTAGAGAGGCTATGTCGCCAACCGGTCCCGCTCGCGGGGTATTACCGGTCCGGCATCTGCAGAAAGGCCGCAACGATCTGCGGGTCGAGCTGTCCGCCCGCTGCTGCCGCGATCCGGGACCTGGCTTCCGCGGGAGACATAACCTCGCTTCCCATCCATTTACCCATCATCGAGGCATAGGTATCCGCCACCGCCAGCACGCGCGCGAGGTAGGGTATGGCATCGCCCTTGAGCCCCTCCGGATAACCTTTGCCATCAAAGCGCGCGTGATGATGAAGAATAATGGGGGCAAGATGGCGCAAGCCCGGGACTTTCTCGACCAGCCCTGCGGCGGTGGCGGGATGCTGCCGAATAAACTTCCAGTCATCGTCCGTCAAGGCGCCTTGTTTGTTCAGGACCGCGTCGGGCACGCTTATCATGCCGATGTCGTGCAATTGCGAGGCAAGAGCAAGCGTCCGGCGATCTTCCTCGCCAAGGTTGAGCGCCTCCGCGAGCTGCTTCGAGATCGTGTTCACCTTTTCAGCGTGGTCGTAATAGTAGACAGACTTGGCTGACACGGCCGTCACGATGGGCTGGATGTTGTCCAGGCTCTGGTTCAACAAGTCCGCGATGCGCTCCGGATCGTTCTCCAGTTGCACCTTGAGGATTTCCCGGTACAGGCAGACACGGTTCTTGCCCTCCTGCTTGGCGGTGTACAACGCCTGGTCGGCATGTTCGATAAAGCTCCCTGCCTTGTTACCGCACACCGGGAAGCAGGCCACCCCCACGCTGGCCGTGAAGGAAATTTCTCCCCCGCCCGGTAGCGTCACGCGCTCGCCCGCGATCGCGCGCCGAATGCGCTCCCCCACCAGGCGCGCGCCGACAAAATCCGTTTCCGGGAGAATAACGGTAAACTCCTCTCCGCCATAACGCGCTGGAAGGTCCACTTCCCGCAACAGCCGGGGCAACAGGCGCCCGAGCGACTGGAGCACCACATCACCCGCCGCATGCCCGTGGGTGTCATTGATATGCTTGAAATTGTCGATATCGATCATCAAGAGCGACAGCGGCTTGACATAGCGCGTGGCACGTCGAATCTCTTCCTGGATACGTTCGTCGAACAGGCGGCGGTTATGCAATCCGGTCAATTTGTCCGTTACGGCAAGATCCCGTGTCTGCTCCTGCAACCGTATATTAGCGATGGCACCGGCCGCGAGACTGGCAAAAGTAGTCAGGATTTCGATTTCATCCGGGAGGAAGTAATCACGGTCCTTGCGGTAGAAATAGATAACACCGAGTCGCTCCGCGTGGCTCATGAGCGGGAGGCAGATAAAGGACTGTATGCCTTCTGCATGCATCAACCGGCTCAGTTTATGCTTCGTCTCCGGCTGATCGTTGCTGAGAACGTACGTGCCGGCGGCCATTACATATGCCTCATCGGCCAGACCGCCCTGCCTGAAAGCCATGTTCTTGACGAAATGATCCGACAGGCCCTGCGTAACCCATTTATCGAAGAGCCCTGTTTCCTGGTTGTAAAAGGCAATACACGCTGCTTGTGCACCGGTAAGCGCTGCGCCACGGCGCAGGATCTCATCGAGCATTTCCTGCAATGAGCGCACCGAGGTGATCTTTACGGCAGTGTCATTCAGGGCGGCGATACGCGCGGTTTTGTCGCTGACGGCGGCGGCCATGCGGTTGAAGGTCACGCCGAGCTCCCCGATCTCGTCGCGCGAGCGAAGATCCACGCGCCGGTCGTAGGCGCCGGCGGCGATGGCGCCGGCAGCCTCGATGAGGCAGCGCAGCGGGCGCGTGAGCTTGAGCCCGACGAGCACCGCCATGCCGAGCGTGAGCAGCACGTAGGCGAGCGCGAGGTAGGCGCCGCGGCGGTAGACAAGGCCGACCTGCTCCCGGGCCGGCGTCTCGTCGTAGCCGAGCAGCACGGTCCCAAGCGCACCGTCGGCGCCGAACGGCAGCGCCACGTGGTAGGTCCGGTCGTCGTGCTGACCGAAGAAGAAGTCCTCGACGAACGCGCCGGGCACGTCGCCCGCAGCGGCCAGGCGCCGGCCGCCGCCGTCCACCACCTCGACGAACACGAGCCGGCTGTCGAGGATGGCCTCCTCGAGCAGCGCCTGCAGCCGCGCGCCGCGCGGGCTCATGCCCGCGAGTTGGCGGGCGAGGGCGGCGGCGTCGGAGCGCACGTACTGCACGAACTGCTCTTGGTAGCCCTGCTTGAAGACGTAAAGCACGCCGACGAACAGCGCCGGGATCAGCGCCAGGTGAATGGCGAGCAGCCCGAGCACCATGCGCCCGGTGAGGCTGTCGAGGTAATGCCTCAGTCGAGACGGCCGTGCCATAGCTCTTGCACGATCTTCACGCCGCGCAGGCGGCGCGCCTGATCGGCCCACATGTAGGTGACGGCGCGCGGCTCGCGCGCGAGCGCCTGCACGAGCTCCTCGGTGCTCGTGTAGCGCGCCGGACGGTGGCCGCCCGAGCGGAACACCAGCCCGAGCACGTGGCGGTCGTAGCTGCGCGCCGCCATGAACACGACCTTCTGCAGGAACACCTCGTGCAACAGTTCATCCGAGGCGTTGACCAGCGGCTCGAGCCGCTGGCCGTTGACCTCGACCGCGCCGCCGAGGAACAGCTTGCGCACCTCCGCGGGCGCGAGCGTCGTGACCGCCGAGCCCTGCGCCGCGACCAGCACCAGCTGGCGCTCGGCCGCGAACGCGGTCGCGGCCAGCGCCGAGGCGAGCAGCCCCACGAGCAGCGCGCGGCGCTTCATGGGAAGACGGCGCTCCATTGCAGGGTGGCCTGACGGTAGCTATCGGCGAGAAGATGTGCCTCACTCAGCTCGAACTTGAGCGCCTGGCGCCGCGTGAGCTCGTAGCGCAGCCCGACGAGCTCGCGCCGCTGCACGAACAGCGGGAAGCGCGCGAGGTAGGCGTCGTCGCGCGCCCCGGCGCTGCCCTCGGCGCGCCCGTACGGCGTCCAGCTCTGGCCGAGCAGGTACTCGAGCTGGAGGTACCCGCTCGCGAACGACGCGGCGCTGCGGCCGCCGGACTGTTCGAGACGATTGTGCACGAAGAACGCCTCGCCGAGCACGCGCAGCTCGCCGAGCTTCCAGTTGGCGTAGGCGCCGGAAACGGTCTGGCGCACCTCGGTGAAGGGGTTGCCGTCGCCGGGCAGACGCGCGCTGCCGATGAACAGTCCGGCCTCGTCCGCGTCGTGCGCGCGCGGCGCGTACGCGAGCCGCGCGGTCGCGCTCAGCCGATGGCGGCCCGCGCCGGGCGAGAAGATGTTGACGGGGTCGAGCGTGCCGTGCAGCTCCGGTCCCGCGCCGAGCGCCGCCGCGTAACGCCACTCGGCTCCGTCGCGCGCGTACGCGCCTTCCCAGAGCGCGCCGGCGAGGTGCGTGGGCAGCGCGCCGTCCTCGTGCTCGTGCTCGTGGATGCCGGGCCGACTGATCGAGGTCTGCAGATAGGTGCCGTGATGGAACTGGGTGTTCCAGTAGCCGAGCGGATTGTGGAAGCGCCCGAGCCAGAGCGTGTTGTCGGCGTCGAGCAACCAGCCGAGTTGCAGCCGCTCGATCTCGCGCTCGTCTTCCGAGAGGGACACCTCGCCGAGCACGCGCCAGCGGCCGAAGTCACCGCTGTAAAACAGGTCCAGCATGGGCTCGATGTCGCGGCGCCTGAGATCGGTGCCGGGATCGAGCCCGTGGCGGCGCGACACGGTCACATCGGGGAAGACGACGGCGTCCTGCGCCGCCTGCGCGAACGCGCCGGTGCCAGCCGCGATCAGCAGGACGAGCGCGGCGCCATGGCGGCCGAGGCGTCGGCGTTGGCATGGATGGGGACGGTCGGTTCGCATGATCGAAATCATCTTTTAAGTATATAGTCCACAAGGCATCTCAAAAACCCATGCAAGACGGGTCAAGCAAAGTATCTTTCGCAGGGTGCGCAAAAGCGAAGCATTGCGCGCCATTGGGCTCGTCCGGTGCGCTTCGCTGCTGCTCAGCACACCCTACCCAAGAACTTTAAGTTTAAGTAGGCTATTTTTTGTGTTCCAGCGCCCGGCGACGGTGGCGGATTAGCGTTGCCAACCAGATCAAAACGCCCACCAGCACCAGGCCGAGCAGTACATACAGCTTGTAACGCTTGAAATCGTCCAGGAACAGGCGGAAGGCCTCGCCGAATAAATAGCCGGCGTAGGCAAAGACGAACGCCCAGATGACCGCGCCGACCAGATTGAGCGAGAAAAAACGCAGCCGGGAGATATGCGCCGCGCCGACCGCGAACGGCGTGACGTTGCGAAAACCGTAGAAGAACCGGAAGGAAAGAATGAGCAGGTTTTTGTGACGATGCAGATGTTTATAAACCTTCTGCGCGCCTTCCTGCCACGAGAGACGCCTGGCGATGATTTTCGGTCCGTAATGCCGGCCGATGTAGAAATACAACTGGTCGCCGGTGAAGCTGCCGGTCAGGGCCGCGGCCATCACCCACGGCAACTCGAGAAATCCCATGTGCGAGGCAAGTCCGCCCAGGATGAGAATCGTCTCTCCCTCGAGAAACGTTCCGATCAGAATGGCCAGATAGCCATAGTTCCTGATCAGCTCGTTCAATGCCTCATGCGACATGTTCGATGGCGAAAAAAATCAGCTCAATAATGGATGCAATAAAAAGCCCCGTGCATCGACGGGGCCGGAAAACAGAAAAATCTGGT
>Ga0209542_10013587_pt1 | contig 14010 bp, 15 predicted proteins | sample RifCSPhighO2_01_FD_184028 | JGI IMG/M metagenome (GOLD analysis project Ga0209542, IMG submission 184028) | Soil microbial communities from Rifle, Colorado - Rifle CSP2_plank highO2_0.1 (SPAdes) (version 2) | ecosystem: Environmental > Terrestrial > Deep subsurface > Rock core/Sediment ...
CGCACCGGAAGCGAAGATAGTTGGAGTTTCAAGCCCAAAAAGGGTTGGTTTACTTCACTGTGTTAGCAAGAGGAATATCTAAATTTGCAAATCCAACAGACTTCAACAGGCTTAAGGCAGAAATGCTTTGCTATGGTGTTGATGTTGAAAGCTCAAAATTAAGAGAGCTTGTAAGAAGCCAAAACCCGTTTAATGAAATAAGATCGGGGTTAGGCTATGGATGGTATGTAAGGCTTGAAAACGGGATGTTTGTCAACACAAGCGTTTATTTTGGCTACAACAGGGATTCTCCGCTAAAAGCAGAGTTTCAGGCTGATGAAATAGTTCTCTTTAAAGACGGAAAGCCAGTCACAGCTTTAATCCCCTTAAATCCGCCGGAATGGTACTTTGAGAAGACTTCCTCTGGCAAGGAGATGGGCAGAATTTTCCAGCAGCACGGTAAAAATGCACTGGCATCGGCAATTTACGCTGACTGCCAGCTGTTCAGCAGAAGCGAGGAATGCAAATTTTGCAGGATAGGCGACGGAACCGATTTAGGCAACCTAAAAATAAAATCAATACAGGACCTCGTTGAAACTGCAGTCAGAGCAAAAAAATACAATCCAAAGTATGAAGTTGACCTTAATGGAGGAACAACATACACTGCAGGAACTGGCTTTGAGATATTTATCCCAAGAGTGAGTGCCATAAGAAAAGCACTGCCGGATACAAGAATAGCAGTTGAAGCGGCTCCTCCGTTGGAAAACAGATTCATTGATGATATTGTTGAAGCAGGCGCAAATGTCCTGATGATGAATCTTGAATTGTGGGATGAATCAATGAGGCAGAAATATTGTCCAGGCAAGGCAAATATGATTCCAAGAGAAAGGTATTTTGAAGCATTGGAATACGCTATATCTCGGCTCGGAAAAGGCAATGTAAGCTCGTGCCTTATTGCAGGGCTCGAGGATCCAAGATCAACAATAGAAGGTGCAAAGTTTTTAGTTGATTTGGAAGTTATTCCATCAATATTGCCTTACAGGCCACTGAATCCTGACAAGATTGATCCATCAATCAGAATTTTGCCAGAGGATTTTATTGCAATAAGCAGGGATGTTGCAAATTACATAACAAAAGCTGGCTTAAAACCAATGGGGCAGGCAGGATGTGTAGGGTGCACAGGCTGTTCGCTTGAGGCAAATCTTGCAAGGCAGCCTTACACAACGCCGTTAATTCCCCCGCCATAAATCAGTTAATTATTTAAACCAATATTGAAGGTGAATGAGATATGGAACTACAACTGCCTAAAGGAACAAGGGATTTTGCACAGGGAGAGAAACTCCTAAGGGACAGGATAGTTGCAACTCTGAAAGAAACCTTTGAGCTTTACGGGTTTGCGCCTCTTGAAACGCCTGTGTTTGAGCGATATGAAGTATTATCCTCTAAATATGCAGGCGGAACTGAAATTCTAAAAGAAACATTCAGGTTCAAGGACCAGGGCAACAGGGATTTGGGTTTAAGATACGACTTAACTGTTCCATTGGCAAGATTCATCGGAATGAACCCGACGACAAAGATGCCTTTTAAGAGATATCAAATTGGCGAAGTCTTCCGTGATGGCCCTGTTGCAACTGCAAGATACAGGCAGTTTAAGCAATGCGATGTTGATGTTGTCGGCGCTTCTTCGCTTGCAGCAGAAGCTGAAATCATTGCGCTTGCAAACTACGCCTTCAAGAAGCTTGGATTAAATGCAGTTGTAAAGTTCAACAGCAGAAAACTTTTGAATGACATTCTGGATTACTACAGCGTCCCGAAAGAAAAGCAGGACGCAGTTATACTTTCAATTGACAAGCTTGAGAAGTTTGGAGAGACAGTTGTCAAAAACGAACTCAAAGAGCAGTGGATAGAAGAATCTAAAATCCTTAAGATAATGGATATGGTAAGCTTAAAAGGAACAAATGAAGAAAAGATAGCTCAATTAAGCAAGATATTAAAAGATTCTCCCGGAATGAAAGAAGTTGAGCATGTTCTTGGGATAGTTTCTGATGCAGAATTTGATGTTTCGCTTGCGCGCGGATTGTCGTATTACACCGGCATTGTGATAGAATGCTATCTTAAAGACAGCTCTGTTAAAAGCTCTGTCTGCGGCGGAGGAAGATACGACAATATGATAGGAAACTTCCTCGGAAGCAAGAGCTACCCTGCTGTTGGAATAAGTTTCGGTCTTGACAGACTTTACGATGCAATGCTTGAAAAAGAACAGGCGCAGCAGAAAACAAACACAAAAGTTTTCATTATTCCGATAAATACTGTGAAGCAGAGCATAGAGCTTGCGCAAAAATTAAGGGATAAAGGGATAAATACAGATGTTGACTTAATGGACAGGAGCATAAGCAAAAATCTCGATTATGCAAACTCGCTTGGGATTCCTTACGTTGTAATAATTGGCAAAAAAGAGCTTGAAGAAAACAAATTCAAATTAAAAGACATGAAAAGCGGCAATGAAGAAATGCTTGACGCTGAAGAATTGGTAAAGAAAGTTCTATAAAATTAGTTTTGCCGTCAAGATGTGAGTGTCTTCTAATATGATTTATAGCGAGAAGGAAATTGTAATGGGAATTCTCGCCTTAATGTAAATCGTCTAATACGAACGACGGCAAAAATTATAGTCTTGTCAAAACAATAACTTTTCCGTCGTTGTCTATCAATACAGAATGCTCTGCCTGCGCTACAACTCCTTTTCCAGTTTCAACCAATGGCGGAAATTGGTGTATCATACCGTTTTGCGTTAATTCTCTTAATGCGAAGTTTGCCTTTGCGCCGAATTTGTTCGTTAGCCATCTTTTTGCAAACGGAAGCCCTTCATAAGATTCAATCTCCTTTAAAACTTCTCTTGTTATCTGGCTTCTTACCGGTTTTTTTCTTTCAAGCATGAATACAGAAGGCGCTCCAGATTCTCCAACAATTCCTGCGCCTGTTGTTGAGAAAGGCTCAACTGCAAATGCCATTCCTGCTGTTAGTTTTGTCTTGTCGCCGTTGTCGAAGTTTGGAATTGTCGGCTCTGTGTGTATTCCATACAAGCCTAATCCATGACCAGAAAGGTTTCTTACAGGATTAAATCCGTAACTTTTGATTGTGTCGTTGATTGTTCTTCCAATAACCCTTAATTCTATCCCTACTTGGACCACTTTTAATGCTTCTTCCAGAGCTTTCTGGGCTGCTGTGACCAAATCACTATATTTTCCTGATAAGTCTATGGTGTATGCATTATCTCCAATTGCGCCGTTGATATGAACGCCAAGATCGAGGCATACAAGCTGGTCATCAAAAACTTTGCTGTCGTCTTCCTCGACGCAAAAATGCGCTGCAATCTCGTTGCACGATATCTGCACAGGAAAAGCCGGCTTTCCTCCCATTTCATAGATCTTTTTTTCAATCTGTTCAGTAACATCAAGAATTTTACTGCCTTTTTTTATCAATGACTTTCCATATTCCAGCGCTTCAGCTGTTATTCTTCCTGCTTTGATGAAATCATTGATTGTTTGCTGTTCCATATATAGAAGTAAAAAGAATGTATTTAAAAATTAAATGGTTAATTAATTCTAACTGACACTAAAATTTTATCACTTATTTTTTAGTTAGCTTACAATGATAGGTGTTGGCAGAGCGAAAGGTGTAGCGCTGTTTCCAGGCATATTTGCAATTTCTCGGAACAAAGCTTCGGCTATATCGTCAAGCTTTAAAACCACATCATCCATTGTAGTTGTTGTCATTTGTGGTTTATCTGGCTGGAAGGTGGTTGCTTCACTTATTCTAACTAGCGTATAGTCTCGTTTACGAAGAAAAACGAAAATGGACTCATCCAGTGCTCCGGTAGCCGGATTATTATGATGGAACACTACTAATGGGATAGGTTTATCTATTACAACTGGGTTCATATAAAACTCTCTTGCATTATAACTCAAGAATAGAGCGCCTCCATCCCTGTGGTATATACTGACATATTCTTTCATTTTCCTTACTAATATGTTTCGATATTTAAACTTCTCCTTCTGCTTGCTAAAAATAGAACTCTTTTACTTAACCCTAACCGTCTCTAAATTCCTTGGCGCAACTGTCTCTATTCTAAATTGTTTATGTACAGAAGAAGCTAAATCCAGGCATCTTGAATTCTCGCCGTGGTTGACAATGACTTTTTTTGGGCGAGGCTCGCATTTTGCAACGAAGTTCATCAATTGTGTTCTTGATGAGTGTCCTGAAAATCCTTCAACTGTGTAAACCTGCATCTTTATCTGCAGCATTTCCTGCTTTCCGCCATCTGAAAATGTAAATTCTCTTTCGCCCTGCTGTATTCTTTTTCCCATTGAGCCTTCTCCTTGATAGTTAACAAAGCCGATTGCATTCTTTGGATTAGAACAAAGATGTTTCAAATATTCAACAGATGGGCCGCCGGTTAACATGCCTGATGTTGCAAGTATGACACAAGCGCCGGTGTTTTCTATAACATCCATTCTTTCTTTTTGAGAGCCCACTCTTTTAAAAATTTCGTGCAGGAATGGGTTTTGGTCTTTGTGGAAAATTAATTTTCTAATGTTGTTGTTCAAATATTCAGGATATGCTGTGTGGATTGCTGTAACGTCCCAAACCATTCCATCGATGTAAACAGGTATTGGCGGCATCTTGCCTTCGCGAACCATCTGCTCTATTGCAAGCATTACTTCCTGCGCTCTTCCAACTCCTAAAGTTGGAATCAAAACTTTTCCGCCTTTCTCCATAGTCTCTTTTATTATGACCATCAGCTCTTCATCTGTTTCATTCCTGTGCGGCATTACATTTTCTTTTCCGCCGTAAGTTGCTTCAAGCATTAATGTTTCAAGCCTTGGGAATATTGTAACAGCCGGCTCCAAAAGAAGAGTTCTTCCGTATTTTTGATCGGCGCCGTAAAGAATGTTATGCAATCCGTTTCCGACGTGAAGATGAACCATGCATGATCCTAAAATGTGGCCGGCGTTGTACATTGTAATTCTTACATCCGGAGTTACGTCGCTGACTTCATCATATTCTAATGTGATTGTGTGCTTGACCATTTCCTTAATATCATCTGTTGAAAATATTGGTTCGCTTCCGTCAGCTCTCTTGATTTTTATGCAGTCAAGCAATAAAAGCGCTGCAACATCTCTTGTTGGCTCTGTGCAGTACACAGGCCCTCTGTAGCCGTATTTGAAAAGATATGGAATAAATCCACAATGGTCAACGTGCGCGTGGCTTAAAATTACTGCATCCAAATCGTTTATGTTGAATTCAGGCGCATCAAGATACGGGTATGGCTTGTCTTCAGAAGCGACGTTTATTCCGCAGTCTAAAAGTATTCTGGATTCTGGTGTCTGAAGCAAAATACAGCTTCTTCCAACCTGTCTTCCTGATCCAAGATAAGTTAATCTTACCCATTCATGCTTTTTCTCGCGTCTCCATCCATCATAGATCCTATGGCCAACTTTATCCAAAAATTTTCTTCTGTAATCGCTGTTCTGATACAAAACAGCTCTCGTGTTTTCTATTAATTTTGATCTTATGGCCGGCTTTCTTCTTATCAAAGGCACCCATAATGTCTGCATTCTGATTTCCCTTAGCAAAGCTCCTTGTTTTCCGATTGCAAGCCCCGGCTTGTCAGCTTCAATTATAACCCTGCTTCTCTGGGTGTCAAATATAACCTGGTCAACTGCAGCTTCTTCCGGAATTATCGAGCGTATTATTTTTTCAGCTTCCTCTACTTCCATCGTGATGCTGGGATCCGGCCTTAATTCAACTCTTTTCTTTATATCGTCAACTATCTGCTTTATGATGCCGCTGTTGTTCAGGAAGAATTCCTTGTCTTTTGTATATAGAACTATGTTAGCGCCTTCAAAGTTTATGTCGCTTATCTTGCCTTCTGGCAAGCTCTTCATTATTTCTTTTATTATGTCTCCCATTTTAGAAAAGTTTGTTGTTTAGTTTATACTAGTTTTAGTTAAATAAGTTAAGCATATTTTATAATAATCAAATTAGATATTGTGAATAGAATCGCTTATTGTTCAATCCTTACTTCAAGTTCCTTTGAAAATACTTTCTTAACCCCGTCTTTTGTGACTGTGACAATGTCTATTCCGTTGCCTGATGCAATATCCCTTTGGACAGCTGCGTTAACTCCCTTTGCAGCCAGTTTGACTCCTTCTTCAACTGAAAGGCCTTTTTTGTAAAGTGTTTCCAGCACACCATATGCAAATACTGAGCCTGAACCTGATGATATGTAATCATCAATCTCTGCAATTGATCCATCTGGGCTTAAGTCATATAAATGAACGCCTGAATGGTCTTTTCCTGCCAATATAAAGTGTGAAATTCCCGGGATAAGGCTGTATTTTCTTATGTTATTGTATACAAAGTTGCCCAGAAGGCTAGCTGCTTCCTTTACAGTTGTTTCCCTGTTTGTCCTTATGTCCTTGAGTTTTAGCTCTGCTTTTAGGTACTTAACTAACAGCTGAACATCTGAAACCGTGCCTGCAACCGTAACAGCTATATTGTCTGTTATTTGGATTATTTTGTCAAATTTCTTGTACGATATTAAGTAACCTGATGTTGCTCTTTTGTCTGCAGCCAAGACTATTCCGTCTTTGCAGACTATTCCCATAGTCGTTGTACCTGTTTTCAGTTCTTTTACATCCATTTTGAATACCTTATTGAGAATATCCTTATTTAAGGTGAATAAGAGCAGGTGATATATAAAGATTGCGGTGGGCGGCTACTTTTTCATTAATTTGACTCTTTTTCCGTCCCATTGCTCGACTGTATATCCTAAGCCGGATTTATTCAGATATTCCCTTATTATCATTTCAGATTTTACCTTGCTTAGCGCTTCTGTGTTTATCCCGCCTTTAGCCACAGAAAAAGGGTACCTCACTTTTCCCCTCGCTTCAATTCTTGCCTGATTGCTTAAAAAATTGTAGGATATTCCCATTAAAACAAACAATGTCATTCCATGTTCATCTTTAAGCAATCCATCCTTTAATACAAAATGCAAATCATACTGGCTTAAATTAGGTTTTACCGTAGAACGTGCCTCATTGACCATCACATCTATGCTTTCCGGTCGCCAGTCATCTGATGTTAATACCGTTCTGATGGCAGTAGGGGCATTGAACTTTGAATTCGGCCTGTAAAGAATAATCCTTGAAGCTCTTCCTTCAGAATCTAAAGCTCTGCTTGCATATGGATACCCTTCTGATAGAATCGGCGCCATTTTACTGGATGAATTTTGATGATTGTATCATTGGGAAATGAACTATTGATTCCTGCTTTCCATTATAAACATGGTACATTTCGCCTGTGAAGAAATTCCCGTTGGTTGCAGGAGTCACTTTCAGCTCAAAAACGAGGTAAGGCTTTGCGCCCCTCATTTCATTAGCGGGAATTTGCACCATCCTTTCAAGAGGCACTAAAAGGGATTCTGGATTTTCAATTTGAGATTTAAACCGTTCGATAAATCTGCTCCCCATTACATAACTTAAACTATGGGCTACATCACTTTCCGTAACAGGATAAGAAACAGATTCTGCAGAATTGTGCGGGCCTAATTTTTCAGTGCCTTCTATTTCTTTTAAAATTCCATCTATTGTTTCAGCTGTCAGAACATTCCAACCTGAAGGCTGTAGAGTTGTTTGGCTCATTTTTGCAGAATTATATAGGATAAAATGTAAGTATAGGATACGCTTTTCCTTTTTGGTCTATGCTAACAATAACTCCCCTATAAAAGGCAGCTGGAGTAACATCAGGAGGAGCGTGGCTTAAATTTAATTTAACTGTAGGGGCATCTTTGACTTCTTGTGGGTTATGGTGAATAGGAATATCTTCCCTAGTGCCACGGTCGGTGTTTACGCCAGCTCTACTTCTGGCTCTTTCTTCTAATATATACCTCTCTATAATATTGTAATCTAAAATACATTTAACGGCTTCAACTACATACTGCCCCATCATAGGGTAAGGAACAGATTCAGCAACTTTAAAATCCCCTAATCTTTCGCTTCCCTTTATACCCCTTATAAGAGTGTCTATAGTCTGCCCGCTTAAATCCGGCTGTCCATTTGGCCATGAAGGATCTTCTACGAGTTCAAAAGTCTGTTTAGGTTGTTCTAAACGATGTCTAAGTGCAGTAGATAATGGAGCAGGGTCTGGTTCTATAGATGTCATTTTACTTCATGCTTTCCCTAAATAGAATTCCCAAAGCATTCACAAAGAATGGGCTGTTTATCCAGATTGCAACTTCGTAATCCGGCGTTGTCTGGTTTGAAACCATGAATACCATCTGCTTTCCGTCAACAATAACAAAAGATGTTGAAGCATTGTGCTCAATGTGCTGCACATTTTGTAATTTCCTTAAAACATTCTTGTTGTAAGTGCAGTAAAGCTTTGCATTAACTCCTTTCTTTGCAAAATTTCCGCTCTTCAAAAGCTTTGCAGCTCTCTCTGAGTTGTCAGAGCTTGCAACAAACAGAACCTCTGAAGTCGCTTTTGCAAAAAGTTCTTTTATCTGCCTGTTTATCGCAGTTCTTCCGACAATTGATTTTGAAATGGTTGTGACGTCAAAATGCTGCACGCCTGTCTTGTGCAATAGCTCAAGCTCTTTGAATTCTTCAGTATCCTTTATTCCTTCTATCTGTGAAAGTGTCTGAGTTGATTCGTCTTCAATGCCTTTTTTTACCCTTTCAAGGATTATTGAAGGCTGCACTGCAAGGTACTTGATAGGCTTGCCTATCTTCATTATGATGAATCCTTTTTTCTCTAATGATTCAAGAACGTCATAGCATCTGCTTCTTGGAACGCCTGAAATGTCAGCCAATTCGCCTGCTGAAGCAATGCCTCTGCTAAGCAGAGAAGTCCAGATTTTTACCTCATAAATGTTAAGCCTGAAATGCTTTTTCAGATCAACCAAAAATTGTTTTTCCTGCTGCATCTTTCCCTCGTATTTCTGCATGATATTTAAATGTTTTCTTTCATAACTACTTTAAAGTGATTACCCTCTTACAAGGAACACTATTAATAGTACGATTCCCACGACAACAACCGCAATTCCTGCGATTATTGATATTACGAATGTGTTGCTTCTTGCAAAGCTTTCCTGCGTAACTGTAGTGTCAGATGGAACTGTTTCTTCCTCATCTGCAGTAGTTGCTGTTGCCTTCTGGCTGCCCTGCGGAACCAATATCTCAACTTCATTATTACTAGTTGTGGTTGTAGCTGGCTTTGAAACTGCTGCTGTCTTTACAGCACAGTCGTTTACTGTCAAATCAACATTGCCTTCTGTCTTCTTGTGGCCGTTGTTATACAATACTGAAAAGGTTACAGGATAAACTCCTGCTTCAACATCAGTTGGCACATTAAAAGCGTAAGTCTTTGAAAACATGCTTTCAGGCTCATTTGCCTCTGCTATGATTTCAGGTATTGTCTCTTCTATATTCAATCCAAGATCGGAATTTGTTATGTGCAGTTCCACGTCTTCTTCATCATCGTTGCCTATGTTAAGCACTCCAACGCTGGCCTTGACATTCTTCCTGCTGCATGAAACAGTATCCGGTATGATTGAATTTTTTGTAAACATTAAATTGTGATTGTCCTTTTCAACATCCAGGTTTAGTTTCATCTGTATCAGATGACTTGTTCCGTTTTCATCATCGCCGTCTGCAGTTATTTGGATGGTGTACGTGTCTTCATCTATCTCCATAGGAAGCTGGAATTTTAAAGTGATTGTCTTATCCCTTCCAGGGCTTAGGTCAAATTCAGATGATTCTTCATCCAAATCATCCCCATCATCAACACCCTCAAGGATGCCTTCAACAGTTATGTCCTGTATTTCGAGGTTTTCTGCGCTTGTGTAATTGTTCCTTACCTCAATCTTAAGCTGGATTACATCGCCCGGCTCTGCGTCCTGGCTTATTGTGTTTCCATCATTGAGATTCTTTGAGGACTTTGACCCTACTTTAACATCGACATTAGAAAATTCAAGATTCAAAGTAGCATGAGCTACACTTATTAACATCACGAATACAACCAAATATGACAATATTTTTGTGTTTATTTTAACCACCCTTTAAACTAAGAAAAACAACTAGTATATAAATCTTTTGCTATTGTGCAATGGTAACAAAGTGAGGGTTTTTGGGTTAAAATTATAAACTACTCTGTATTACCCTAAAAAATGGGAATAAGGGATTTCATAAAAAAAAGGCGTATCTAATCACCAATTAGCACTAGATTTCTTATCTTATAAAATTGCAAATGAAAGAAAAAAAAGCGACATTAAAAGCTGGAGCAAATATGATGATGCTGTCGATTCCATTGCAAACTGTAAGGGAAATATCATGATGAAGGTATTAGGAGACACATTGATGGATGAAGATAGCCTGACTGAAAAAGTCAAGAAAGATTTAGAGAATATGGTTTTAAAAAATCACGGATGGTATGGCATTAAAATGCGCGTTGTAGATGGGGAGTACACTATAATTTATGAATGATAACATAAAAATTTTATAGCCATAATTTCTAATGTAAATTCAGGGACAAGCCTCGATACTTTTATAAACCACCTTTAGTAGAATGTTTCTATGTTAATCGTAAGCTGTTCCCACGGAAAACATCTTGGCAAGATGATTGCGAAGAAAGCCAAGGCAAGTCATACTGACTTAGTGGTTGATAAGTTTCCTGATGATGAGTTAAGGGTACAGTTCAAGGCAAATTTGAAAGGAAAAAACGTTGTTCTTGTTCAATCGTTCTACAGCAATGTAAGTGACTGCATCATAGAATGCATTCTTGCAGCAGAGACTGCTGCTGAATTAGGGGCAAAAAAGATTATCTTAGCTGCGCCTTACTTCCCTTATCTAAGGCAAGACAAGCGCTTTAGAAGTGGAGAAGCTGTAAGTCAGGAGATAATAGCAGAACTCTTTGACTTATACTTTGACTCTATATATATAATAGACCCGCACCTTCACAGGAAACACAGCTTAAAAGATATTTTCCATTCAAAAACAGTAAAGCTAACAGCTAATTTATTGACATCAGAATATATCAAGAAACACATCAAAAATCCGATTATAATGGGCCCTGATGAAGAAAGCTTTAACTGGGCAAAGAGCGTTGCCGACTCAATCGGCGCAGAGTCAAGAATTCTCAAAAAAATAAGATATTCCTCATATCATGTTGAAGTCAAATTAAACAAATACATTGAACTAAAAGACAGAAATGTGGTTATTGTGGATGACATCATAAGTACAGGTCACACAATAGTAGAGACTGCAAAGCTGTTAAGAAAAATGGGCGCAGGCAAAATCTATTGTGCATGTGTTCACGGAATTTTTGCAGGCGGCGGATTAAAAAAACTAAAAGCCGCAAAAGTTGAAGTTATTTCCGCCAATACAGTTCCTAATGAGAAAGCAAAGATTGATGTTTCTGGATTGATTGCGAAAAGTTTGAGATAAATGTATATATTTATATTGAAGTTATTTCTTTAATGCATTATGAAACATATTGGCTGGTGTTTAGACAGAATACAAGATGTTATGGGCAGTATACCCAAAGAAGTGATTTCTGAAGGGGATAAAGAAAAAGCCAACAGAATACTTGATGAAGTTCAAAAATATGCAGACACTCTAGTTCAAATAATACGAAATCACGATTTCAGGAACAGGCTGCATCAGTTAGAAAACACTCAAATTGAAGGGATTAAGCTGCAGGCGCGTGAGGTCGAAGAATTATTTAAAGACCTTGAGCATATGCTATATTGGCTGGATTTGTATATCAAGGAGCTAAGAGAAATGATTTTAAATCGCCCTGAACAATGGTACCGCAAGAGAGATTTGTTAGTTCATACTATTGACGAAAAATTTGGTGGCGAAAGGGGAGAATTGCGCAAAGTTTTTCAAATTACTTTGCATACACAAGAAGAACTGCAACGTATTGTAACTTCTGAAGAGCATTTGGCAGAACTTCTTAAATAATTAATACCCTTTCCCGAACAAAGCCCACACTTTTGCAGGCTTTCCGCACACGCAGTTTCCGCTGACAGGCTTCTGCTCGAAAGGAATGCACCTGCAAGTTGCTCCGTCTGCCTTGTCTTTGATAGAGTCTTCGCACTTTGTATCGTTGCAGAACATTACCTTTGCTATTTTTTTGTTTTTAACAGCTTCTGCAACAGCGTTCATGTCTTTTGCTTCGACTATGCTGCTTAATAAGAAATTTTTTGCCTTTTCAAACAGGCTTGATTGTATGCTTTCAAGAACTGCTTCTGCTTTTTTTCCTAATTCATTTACACTCACTGTAATTTTTTCGTTTGTATCCCTTCTGACCATAACAACCTGCTTGGCTTCAACATCTCTTGGACCGATTTCTATTCTCAATGGAGTGCCTTTCATTTCCCATTCGTTGAATTTCCATCCCGGAGTGTAAGTGTCGCGGTCATCAAGCTCAACAGAAAGATTATTTGCTTTCAGTTGTTTGGAAATTTCTTTTGCCATTGCCATAACTTCGTCTTTCTTGTCCTTGAAAATTATCGGGACGATTGCAATCTGCACAGGCGCTATTTTTGGCGGAAGAACAAGCCCCTTGTCATCACCGTGAACCATTATGATTGCGCCGATTGTTCTTGTGCTAAGTCCCCATGAGGTTGTCCATGCCAATTTTTCTTTTTCATCTTTATCCAAAAATTTAATTCCGAAAACTTTTGAAAAATGCTGGCCAAGCATGTGCGATGTTCCCATCTGCAGTCCTTTTCCGTCAGGCATTAAAGCTTCAACTGTTGTAGTGTATTCTGCGCCTGCAAACTTTTCTTTTTCTGTCTTCTTGCCTGCAATGACCGGGATTGCCATATAGTTTTCAATCATGTCAGCGTACTCAAACAATTGCTGCATGACTTCCTTTTCTGCGTCTTCTTTTGTTGAATGCGCAGTATGGCCTTCCTGCCACAAAAATTCACGTGTTCTTAGGAATGGCTTTGCGTGCTTGAATTCCCATCTTACGACAGAATTCCACTGATTTAACAGTAAAGGTAAATCTCTCCATGACCTTATCCATCTTGCAAAGCTCTCGTACATCACTGTTTCTGATGTCGGCCTTATTGCAAGCCTTTCAGCCAATTGGCTGTTTCCACCTTGAGTAACCCATGCAACTTCCGGAGTAAAACCGGCAAAGTGCTCTGCCTCTTTCTTTAGAAGGCTTTCCGGTATAAACATCGGGAAATAGCAGTTTTTGTGCCCCGATTGCTTTATTTTTCTATCAAACTCCTTCTGTATGTTTTCCCATATTGAATAAGAATTTGGCTTTAATACGATGCATCCTGAAACAAGGCTGTAGTCTATCAAATCTGCCTTTAGCACAATTTGAGTGTACCATTCATTAAAGTCGTCTGCCTTTTTAACCGTTAGGCCGACTTTTTCCTCTTTCTGCTCCATAAGATTAGACTCTTGTGTAGGTTATATAAATATTTTGGTAAGAGTAAACTTTAAAAGCCAGCTGATTATCGCATTCTTATGCCCGAAAAGACCGATATGGCAAAAAAAGAGCAAGACAGAAAGCCAGAGCAAAAAATAGATCCGAGGCCGGAGCCAAAAACCGATCCTGAAACCCAGAAACTGCTTGAAATGTCCGAGATTTCAATCTGGCTTGACAATTATGATGACATTTTTTCCGACTTCGATCCAAGACCGTTCTCAAAAAGGTCATTGTCTGATGATTTCCTGAACGAGGCAAAGAAAGCAAGCCGTGAAAAGTCTGATGAAAAGCTAGAGCTAAGGCTTCTTCATCCGGATGCAAAAAGGGATATCAAAGAAGAGGCAAACATAAAGAAAAGGCTTAGGGATCACTTCAGCAGGCACGCAAAGATGCTTGAAGACGAGATAAAAGCTTCAAAAACAAAAGGAATCAAGATGTTTTTCCTAGGCATTTCGCTTATACTTGGCGCAACATCCGTCGAATCTTTTTTACACGGAGGATTTTTGTCTCAACTTCTTT
>Ga0209542_10013588_pt1 | contig 14008 bp, 16 predicted proteins | sample RifCSPhighO2_01_FD_184028 | JGI IMG/M metagenome (GOLD analysis project Ga0209542, IMG submission 184028) | Soil microbial communities from Rifle, Colorado - Rifle CSP2_plank highO2_0.1 (SPAdes) (version 2) | ecosystem: Environmental > Terrestrial > Deep subsurface > Rock core/Sediment ...
TGGGTAGATGTTTTATGGGGAAATTAAAAACGGTTTATTTCATTCTATTCTTGCTAGTTTCGATTTCTTTGGCAACCATTTCGTTTTCAGCACCTGGTGACCCACTTCCCCCGTTTCTGTGTCAGATGGGTTCTATTACTAGTTCCACCTGTGGGGGAGAAGTTTCCTGTGATAACATTTGTGGGGTTCAAAAGGGGTCGTTGAATCCTGTCCTCTGCGACCCAGTAAAGAGTGGTTTAATTCAAAGTATTTATGGTAATAATGACAAATATCTCTTCGATGCGTTATGTCTTAAAAAACAAACATCGTATCGTTGGTATGAATGTAATGCCGATAATATCGGCGAGAAGAAAGGCGGCGGAATCACTTCGCCTGTAGGAATAAATCAAGATAATCCGCAGTTTTTGTGCGCAAGTTATGGCGCATTCACTGCCGTCCAGAGCGAGAAATGGATCCAATGTGGGGGTAAGCTCGTTGCAAAAGAACAGTCCTTTAATGATGGTCCTCTCAAAAATCTTAAAAATCGTGGATTACTTGTGCCTGTCGATCATTACTACGGGAAATATTACTGTCAAAAGTATTATGGTATAATGGACTATCCTGGAATATGGGAAGTTATTCCTCAACCAGTCTTAATCGAAGAGTTAAAAATTGCGCTCCCCCTGAAAGGCGACAATGTTTTCAAGTTCAAATATAATACCTGTAGTTATAGTCTGCGTGTTGACGCTAAGGCAACCGGCCTCAAATTAAATGAGTTGGTTACTTACACGAATCTTCATCCCCAAGTCCCCGGCAGTACCTATTTTGAGTTGCAAGCCAGTGAGAGTACATTTTTTCCCGCGAAAATCAATGTTTTAGTTGACCCGCCTCTTACCACTCCTGACAGTCCGGTAGTGCAATTGGTCATCAGTGCTCCTGCTCCTGCTTCCGATCCATGTCCTTCCTCTGTACTCCCGCTTGTCGAGATTCCTGCTGTAGTGATTGCGGGGCTTGGTATAGAAGGCGATCTGGACGGCAGTGGCGCCGTCAATCAATTTGATGTGAAATGGATCATAGAAAACCCCCAAAAGATGTGGACAGAAAAATTGAACAGCAATCTCCAGAATTTGAATAAGCTGATCAAGGCGATGTCCAACAATTGGTCTTGATGAGTTTTCTTCTTAGAAAGATATAAAAAGTTTTATTCCTTTTCCAGAACCATGGATTTTAAAAAGATGATTGTCGACCTCTTGAGGAAGAAGAAACTGCTGCGCAAGACGGCATTCGTGTTTTTATACGGTTCGGTCTCACGCGGCGAAGCGACTCCGCTTTCAGACATAGACATCTGCATCTCACTGAATCTTCCGGCCAAGGAACGCTTACGGGCGAGAATCAGCCTGTTGGCTGACTTGCCTGAAAGATACGACATCACTATTTTTGAAGACCTTCCTATTTATGTTCAACGTGAAGTATTTCAGGGAAAACTGCTTTATACGTCCAATCAAAAAATAGTTATGACAACAGCATTGGAGACCATCCGCAACTACGAAGACTTTAAGCCGTACTACGACTATTATATCGCCAAAGACAAATCTCTGGTGGAAATATGACTTCTACCAAGATCCGGCAGAAGATCCGGGAGATTGAAGATAGCTTAGAGATCATTAAAGAAGGTTTGCCTGAGGATGTTGCTGAATTTCTCTCTTTGGGACTGGTCAAAGATGGCATATACAAGCGTTTAGAGTTCGTGATTCAGACGGGGGTATAGTAAATGTGTTCAGTCATCGGAACATTTTTCTACACATTTACTATTGGTAACTGTGAACAAACATTCGAAAATGATTCACAGTTACTATAGATATTTTCTCAATGATCTATTCTCTCCATCGTCTGGGTGTGCCCAGCGCAATCGATGATATTTTTGATGGATTGGCGCAGAAAAAGATCTTTCCAAGATCAATAATTGCCCTTGCTCAAGAGATGAAAGGGTTGAGAAATATCCTTATTCAATGAAAATGGGTCTAATACAAGAAAGCCTAAGCTTTCTGTACAGAAATGAAATCGCGGTTTCATTTCTTGTACCCCGCAGTTCTACTGCGACCCATTTTCAAGAGTAAAAATCCCATTAATTCACAGTTACTATAAATGCCCCGCAGCTGTTGCCAACAGGCAACTCACGAACGCAGTGACTTGACTGCTGCGGTTGGGATTTTTACTCATCGCTACGGAAAGATTGACGATGAGATCGTGTATGAACTTCTCACGGAGCGGCTGAGTGATTTTGAGAAGATTGTGCAGGCGATAGAAAAATGGCTTTCTTCTGAAAAGCGGGCTGATGGCTACACTGTTCGGAAACGGTAATTTTATAAACTTTGAATATCTACATTACGCAGAGAGGTGAATGATTGATGTCTGTTGCTAAGAAAACATTGTTGCTTGTTCTGGTGCTGATGGTTTTGTCTTCTCTTGTGGTTGCAGAATATACTGTGACAGCCGTGACCATTTTTGGGGATTTCACTGAAAAAAAAACAGAAACATTTGATGTTAAATCGGAGGCTGTCTATCAGTTTAGTGTCTTGAATAAATTGCATAGTTTTCAGATTTTTTTTCGTGAGGTGGTTTATCAATCTGGCGATTTAGGTAATGGCCCCGCCGGGCAGCAGGACCCAGGTAACATCCAATTCTACCTCGATGGTATGTTAATAGCTACGGGCGGAAAAGGGTCGAATTTACTAACAGCGACGCCTTTGGTCAATGACGTTCCCATCACTTTCAAAGTTGAACAGGATTCACAATTATCTCAGAAAAAGGATGTTCTCCAAATATCCTCCAATGGCATTACTCAACCTATTTTTCTGAAAACATTTTTTCCAAAGAAGATCCCTTTTCCTTCAATTATTCTTGAACTGGATAAACCCCAGACCGCTACGTTTACACGCCAGTTTACGGGAGGACTGAATGGGGATGGAAGCACGATTACTGGTACTCTGGATGGGGCTGTTAGGAGGGTAATGGTTGGGGCTGTTCCTTTTACAATCTACGTGGGATCTACCGATGGTAAGGCTGGTTCATCTGGGGGGTATTTTCCTTCAGTGACTCTCGGACATCACGTTTCGAAGAATACATTTTCTCCCGAAGATACGATGCTGTTTTCTACTACCACTAATGTCCCTATTACCGTTGGTGGTACGGCGGGGGAGGCAATAATAACCCGCAATGCGAAGCAGTATCTCTTTACATTTCAGCTGATAAAGAATGAGTTGATTAATCAAAAATATCCAGTGATACAGGCAAAAATCAGCGTCAAAGAAGTAGCTGTTGCCGTTGAAGACGTTAAACCAGAAGCAGCCGATGTCGCCGTTAAACAAGATCTCGGTCTTCCCGGTACAAAACTCCCCGACAATGATTTAGATGTCGACAGTCCCGGCGGAGTTGATGGTGATCTTTTCGATGGCGGTGTTCCGGGCGATCTGAACGGTGATGGCCTAGTCAATGATGCCGATGTACAATGGATTAAGCAAAATCCTCAAAAGATGTGGGAAGAAAAATTGAAAAGCAATATCTTCAATCTCAATAATCTGATCAATGCAATGATCAAGAATTGGTCAGAAAAAGAATTGAACAAAAGATAATTTATAAAAGATAAAGAATTGCCCAAACGATAACTTTATAACCAATAAAAAATTACTATTTAAAAAAGGTGGTGTCATGACAGTACAACCAGCAAAATCCGCAGTACGTTCTTCTAAATCGCAACCTTCGACTGCTGTTCCCGTCATTCAGCACAAAGGGCGGATGATCGGGCTGATCATCTTTGCCATCGTTCTCGTTGCCGGAATTGCCGCCGTACTATTATATGGCACAGAATTTGCTGGAAAGGCTGTTGCTCTTGCCCCGGAAACGCTGAAAGTTGGTGAAGCGGGCATTCCAATCAAAGCAGGAACGACGATGAAAGTTGGGGAAACACAGGATATGACTGTCTATGCCAATCTTGGCGAGGGTGATGCCTACGGCTTCCGTTTTCTGCTGAAGTTTAATCCTAAGATAATTCGAATTGCTGACAAAGATATTGTCAACGCACTTGATGGTATCACTTTGTTAAGTGTCAAGAGTTCCCAACAAGGCGGTTTTATGGTCTTGGAAGTCGTCGGAATGTCTACTCTGCTGAACAAAGAGGGAAAACCGCTGAAAACACTGCGTGAAGTCGGCTCTGTCACCAAGAAATCACTTGTGCCTCTCGTCAAGATCAACAAGGTCAGTGCTTTAAACTCAGGTTTGTCTGGTTTGAGTTTTACCGTGTTTGAAGTGTATGATAAGGATACAAACCTGAATCTGATCACCAAAAAACAGCCGCAGATTGCATTTTATGTCGGCGCTGCGCCGGTTGCCAAGTTGGGGGAAGGGGCGGCGTGTCAGAACAATGCGCAATGTGTGAGTAAGTTGTGTGAGGGTGGCGTGTGTGTGGCTTTAGTTGGTGAAGAACCACCAACAGATCTGCCTCTCAAAGCGGTCTGCATTAATGATGCCAACTGTCAGAGTGGCTATTGCGCCGTGCCATTAGAAGCAGGTAGTCCAAGTATCTGCTGTCCGGCAAATACTTGTCATGATAACACTGGTAATGTTGCTTTAGTCTGCGCTGGAGATGGAGCAATCTCAGGGAATAAACAAGCAATCTGTAACTCTGGGGTCTGGGAACCAAATCCAGGCGCAGTCGCTTGTATGGATACAGATAATGGGTTAGATGTCGATAAGAAGGGGATAGTGACTTTACCTGACGGCAGCAAGTCCACCGATTACTGTACTTCTGATTCTGAAGTGAAAGAATATTATTGTAACGCTGCTGGTGCTGTTACCAATGGAAATATAGCTTGTCCGAGTGGTAAGTCTTGTAAAGACGGCGCTTGTCTTGCGGTTGCGCCACCAGTAACCGACGCAAAAACACTAGCAGATACGGATGGGAACGGGTGCTTATCTTTGAGTGAATATAATAAGTTTAAAGAGGATTATAAGAATAATGTAAACGGCATTCAGGAAAAAATTACGTTATCCCAATATAATAAACTTAAAGAAGATTACAAGAATGGTGTAGGTGGTATCCAATGTTAATGACTAAAAGAAATATTATCGGGAAAATAATCCTGATCACATTATTAACAATGATGCTTTCATTAAGTGTCGTTGGTTTTGGGGCAAGCCGTAGTATCAGTGGTAACCAGGTTACGTTAACAATCGATCCCTCTGGTGGAACGGGCGTGGCTTCAGTACAGGAAAAATTCATGGGGAGTGTAACTATAACCCTAAAACCAGCGGCGTGTGGATATGCAACAGCATCAAAAACGCTAACCTGTGATTATGACAAAGATGTTTCCGGCACTATTGTGTACACTACATCCGGTTCTGGGACCGTCAGTGGCTTAATAGTCAGCGGAAATCTTGACCCGGCAGTTACCGGTGATTCCACAATTCCTAAAACCGCTGCCACCATCTGCGGTAATAACAAGAAAGAAACGGGAGAAGTCTGTGATGGGGCAGATCTCGGAGCGAATACCTGTGTGCAAAGAGGATATGCTGGCGGAACGCTTGCATGTGCAGCAAACTGTAAATCTTTTGTTGTAAGTGGATGTACGGCAACTGCCCCAACAACACTATGTAAAGATAGTGATAGTGGTAGTGATATCTATAATCAAAGAACAGTTACGGTTGGAACAGATGTTTTTACTGATACCTGTTCAGTAACTGCCGATGGGTCGCAAAAAGGAAAAACTGGACCTTACGTGTATGAATATATCTGCGGAGAAAATGATAAAGAAGATTCAGAAGTTATTGCTTGTCCTAGTGGAACTACCTGCAATGACGGCGCCTGTGTAACAACCACTTCTTCTTCCCTCTGTAAAGATGGCGATAGCAAAAACACTCTTATTCGTACAACTTCCATCGACAAGAATGGAGTTTCATGGACTGATGAATGTGTTGGTGCCGCTACGATCACGGAATATTTCTGTGTTGATGATATTCTGAACAACCAAGTCTATCCTTGCGCCGCCGGAGAAGTCTGTCAGCAGGGCGCCTGCGTCACTATTATTCCACCAGACGGCGCTGATCTCACTGTCCAAGCCGCTGATGCTCAAGAAGCAGACCTCTTCAAGCGCATCCATGATGCTTTGGTAAAGAATCAGGGCAATGTCTTAAAACAAGTTTCCTCCGTTGCCGGGGTGTTTCAATGCTATTTCAGTACAGGCTGTGAGTTGGCAACATATCAAGTCAAGTAGGTATTTTCCATGAATCTCACTTTGAAAAAAAAAGCTGGGCAAAAAAAGTTATTGCGTACAATAACTTCTCTTGCGGTTCCTTTGATGAAACAGCGGGGTGTCGTTAAAGCGGGCATTTTTGATTTACCTAAACTTAAATCACAAATTGCAATGACTATGACAGAAATCACTTTAATAAAGAAATGGGGGAAGAAATAAACATGACTCTCAAATTTCTCGCAAGACGTTCTTCAGAACTACAAAGAATGAAGCCGGTGTTAGTTCGTCTTCTCAAGAAGAACGGAATAAAGAAAGCGGGAGTATTTGGCTCTTATGCGAGAGGCGAGCAGACGAAGAAGAGTGATATTGATATCATTATTGAACCATACAAAGGAATGGGTCTGGAGTTTGTTGGTTTGGTATTTGATCTTGAAAAAGAACTCGGGAGAAAAGTTGATTTAGTGACATATGGGTCGCTTCATCCACTGTTGAAGAAATCAATTCTCAAAGATGAGGTAAGAATTATATGACTAAACACGAAGATTTACCTTTCCTTGTTCATATTTCTGAAGCAATAAATGATATTAAAGATTCGCTTAAAGGGCATACAAAAGTATCTTTCGCAAAGAATAAAGACGTAAGAGATGCAAATGTTCGGCGAATTGAAATAATTGGAGAAGCAGTAAAAAACATCTCTGCTGAAATTAAAAAAAAATATCCTCGTGTCGAGTGGAAAAAGATTGCCGGAGCGCGCGATATCATGATTCACCATTATTTTGGAATCGATTTGAATGTTGTTTGGGAAATTTTAACCAGTGATGTTCCAAAAATGGAAAGAGAGATTAAAGATATTCTTTTAATGGTTAAGAAAAGGAGAAAATGAATATGTCAGCTACTACTCAATCCACCGCCGTACCCGTCGCTGACAAATCAGCTGCGCGCAAACCGCTGATCATCGCTGGTATCACTATCCTCGTTTTAGTGGCGGTAACCTTGTCTTTATTCTTTGTCGATATCCAGACGGCAGGGAAAGCAATCGCGACTGGCAAAGCAAGCCTTAATCAAGGTGGGATTTTTCTGGATGATGCGACGGAAGAGTTAGGGACAGTTCTTTCCGTCCCGATCAAAGTGAACATCGGAAACAAGAAATCAGTGTCATTTGAATTTGATTTTCAATATGGAAGCAGCTTAAGCGACGTTGGCGATGAGATGGTCTCGTTAGAACCAATCGCAGATCTGCTGGTTCCGGATGAACTCAATTCTGTCGTTGTGGAAAGCACGAACATATTTGATGTCAATACTCGTACCGGCGTGGTCAGAGTTGCCTGGCTCTGCGCTGATGCAGACTGCACCAATGCACTTACTGGTGAAATGGTCATTGCCCATCTCCGTTTGGTGGGAATAGCAGAAGGCATTGGCGCCTTAAAATTTACTTCTTTTAATGTCTATGATCTTGCAAGCAATGATGATCTCATTAAAGATGGGGCAGGAACAGACATAACCCTTTCCAAAAAAGCTGCGCCGCCAGATGCAGTCTGTGCTGCTGGATCTCTCTCTTCATGTACTGACCAGCCAAGCTGTTCTGCCGTTGCTGGATTATGGTACAAAAACGCCTGTATCAGTATATGTCCTGCTCCAGCAGGGGTCGATAGGGTGGTAGCCGTTGATGATGTTACGGAATACCAGACATGCATCCTCCCCGCCGCGCCGTGCAACAAAAATGATCCGGCAAGCTGTACGACGGCGAATAATTGCAATCAGGTCGGCCTGCTCTGGACTGAAGCGACAAGAGTCTGCTCAGCCTGTGCTGTGGGAACGGATTTTGATCCAAATAGTAAATCCTGTAAACCTGCGGCAGGGGTCTGTGATGCTAGGTCTCTCTCTTCATGTACTGACCAGCCAAGCTGTTCTGCCGTTGCTGGATTATGGTACAAAAATGCCTGCATCAGCGCATGCCCTGCTCCCGCAGGAATAGGTTTAGCTGTCGCGGAAGATGGCGTAACCGAATATCAAACGTGCATCCTTCCTGCTGCAGAATGCAACAAGAACGATCCTGCAAGTTGTAAAACTGGAGATGCCTGCAATAAAGTCGGCCTGCTCTGGACAGAAGCGACAAGAGTCTGTGCTGTCTGTGCTGCCGGTACGGAATTTGATCCCGACAGCAAATCCTGCGTCGCTGTCACCAAAAAGAAGATCAAGATCGAAGTGCTCGATCTCAATAAGAATCTCGTCGCAAAAGCGGCAAAGTTGAAAGCCAAAGATAAATATACGGTCAAAGTGACAATCGCGCCGGAAAAAGTGCTTCCTGCAGACCATCTCGTGCTCGTCAAGATTTCCTATGGCTCTGTTGTCAAGACAACTTTTGTTGATAAAAAAGCGGGCGTGGATGTGAACGGAGAGGAAAAAGTGGAATTTACCCATGATGTTGCTCCAGAATTTAAAGGCAACATGACCGTTGATGTCTTTGTTTGGAATAACTGGCCATCCCTCTCCGGCATCTGGGAAGCCTTGCTCCCTGAAGGAGGGAATGAGCAGGAGGGCGGAAGTGTCACGTACGCTGTCGAATAAATTCGGTCTTGTCTCTCTCTTTATTTTTTGTACGTTGATCTTAGCTGTAACTGCAACAACCGTGCAGACGGATAAGACTACGTATGAACCCGGTGAAACAGTAACGATCAGCGGCACCTGCAGTTCTCCGGCAGTGCCCGTTGGCTTAAGAGCATTATTAGATGATGGAGAAACGGTGTGGTTCGATCAGGTTACTACTGATAGTTCGAAAAGTTACAGCGGTTTTTTTCTGCCGCCGCAGAAAGGAAAATACACGATCACTGCTGCCTGTCAAGGGGAGACGGGAAGTTCGACAGAAATAACTGTTGCGGATACTGTGGCTCCGCAAGGACAGCCACCGGCAGGCAGTTCGTCTGATGACAGTAATGGCGGCAGTAATGGCGGGGGTGGCGGCGGCTGTATCTCTCAGTGGGAATATTCTGGATGGTCCAAATGTAACGCGGCCTTGCAACAGACGAGAACAGCGATCCATGATAAAGGTAAGTGTATTAACGCGAAACCACAAGAAAAAAATCTCGTCCGCTCCTGCGAAGTCTGTGAAGAAGATTGGACCTGCAGCGGCTGGTCTGTCTGCGTCAGCGGCGTGCAGAGCCGGGATTGTGTCGATGAGAGCCAGTGCGGGACGACGTCCATCATGCCGGAAACGACAGAATCTTGTGTAATCCCAACTCCTCAACCTCCCAAGAAACCACTTCTGCCCGATCTTGGCGAGAAAATAGGATCATTCTGGGAAGATTACAAGTTATGGATCATCGGCGTGCCTCTCGGTATTGTTGTCTTGCTTCTCCTGGTTCTTCTCCTCCATGCGCTTTTCAAGAAGAAAGTAGTCTACGATGAGCAGGAAGTTAAGCAGTGGGCGCGAAAAGAACGGACGGCGGGAACTTCAGCGGAAGATGTCAAAGAGATCATTCATCAATACACTCATTGGAAGAAAGAGAAAGTTGAGCAGGTTCTTCTTGGGTTGAAATGACCCCGGATGTTTTTTCCTAACACTGTATTTGTTTAGCTTCCCCAGCAGGCCGTGTATCCGAGCGGAAATCTGCTGATGTTTTGTCTGCATCTCGCGAGAGATCAGATGATTTCCGCATCAAGCGAGGATTAAAGCATCTTCGGATACACTCTTTGGCCTTGCCGCCAGCTAAACAAATACCTAACGCTCAATTCTCATTGTCCGTTCTGATTTCACCACTCACCTCTATCCGAGAAGCAATAATTTCATTTTTCCCATTGTATGCCTGAACTGTTCCTTGTATTGAGACAACCTGCCCTTCTTTGAGATAGACATCTTCTTCCGGGAAAAGGATCACCTCCGTTGTTTCCCGGCGGATGCCGTCCAGCGTGATAAAATAAGCAGTTTCTTTTTTCACGAGTTTGCTGATTAGTCCTTCCATCATCACCTGCTTATTTTGAGGCAATCCTTCAATCGTTTCCGGCGTGGGAAGAGCTGTTTCTTCGGAGAAAACAAACAGAAGAAAGAGGCCGACGACAGTTACCGTAAGCGCAAGCCTGAATAGCGTTTTTTCCTGCATGGTTTCGCTGTGGGAATTGGTATATTCTTAAGGATTGTTATTCTCTGGCATAATTCTTTTCATTTCGGGGTACTTATGCTCTTATTGCCTACTTCGCTGATAGTTTCTGATTGTGCCTTTTCTCCACCAACAATTTTATATAGTTTGCAGATTATATTTCTGTCATGACGCAAAACAAGATCGGTGAGGTCCGCGAACTCCTCTTTCAGATAGAGCGGAGAATGCGGCCTTTGGAATGGGACTTGAACCGCAACCAAATCAATGAGTTCAAGAAAAAAGAATTAGCGCGCTTGAAAGAGCAGCACAACCAGTTGCAGCATGAACTTACCCAGCTCATTCAGCCGCCGCAGCAGAATGAACAGACAGCTCAACAGAATGAACAGGACGCAGTATGAATAGGGTACAGTATGATCGGGTCATAGTATCAAGAATGGCCGGTTTGGATTCTGAGTTTTTCCAGCGATAGCTTTATAAATTATGCTCTTCTTGACAGGATCATTATTCGCTGAGACCACAATATTGTGTCGATTCAAAAGGATCGTTTAGTCTCGGGAGGGAAAAATAATGGCAGATATTAAATTAGTTTTGGGATTAAAAGACGGAAAAAGTGTTCAGAAAGAATTAAAAGGGGCGCAAGCAGAAGCGTTATTGGGGAAGCGCCTGTCGGAAACTGTTTCCGGCGATTCTCTTGGTTTTTCCGGATATGAATTTCTGATTACTGGCGGTTCAGATATCTGCGGTTTTCCGATGAGAAAAGGCATCCAGGAAGCGCGAAAGCGTGTTTTGGTGAGCGGCGGTGTCGGTTTTTCTGGATTAAAACGTGATGGTTCTAAGCAGAAAGGCGTTCTTCGCCGGCGGACAGTCTGTGGTGAAGTGGTTGTTCCTACAACGCATCAAGTGAACATGAAAGTGGTCAAAGAAGGCTCGACGCCATTGGTGGAGCCGGCTGTTACGGAAACTGCGGCGAAGAAAGAATAAGTACTGAATTAATCAGGGAATTAACGGCTCTGTGAAAAAGTCATCCTGGCCATTGACCGTGGCGAAAACTAGTTGTATTCAATGTTGCAGAACCAGCCTTTCAATCTTATCGTTTTCGCATCTGTTCCTGGAGATTGCTTTCCACGGTCAATCTTCAGGCCAGGCGGACGACTTTTTCTACTAAGCAGAAATTAACCAAACTTTTTTATACTTCTTTTTCTTTCTGGTGGTTATGGTAGATGTCATCGCGGAATTCAAGCACTTTTCGGAATTTGTGATGTTTCGAGTCTTGAATTTTACTCATGTTGCTTTGGCCGAGCAGATCGCTGTTAGTTCTGTGGGACTAGGCATATTGTTAGTATTGGTTTCGCTGATTTTGTTTTTGGTCTAAAGTGCATTACGATGAATACCATCTGCAAACAATACCTATAAATATCCCTAAATATTTCCTAGAAGAATGCCAGATATTCTCGACGTCATCACTTCGCGCAGGACAATCAAGCACTATCTTCCTAAATTTGTTTCTTGGGAAAACGTCGCCCGTATCCTTGATGCCGGAAGGCATGCGCCCAGCTGCGGCAATGTGCAGAACTGGAAATTCCTGCTGGTCTATGACCCGGGCAAGAAACAGCAGATTGCCGAAGCGGCCTACGAACAATATGATATTACTATGGCTTCAGTCTTGGTTGTGGTGTGCGCCGAACCGGAGAAAGCAGAGCGCTATTATGGACTGCGCGGCGAACGCTTATACACCGTTCAGAATTGTGCGGCAGCTGTGCAGAATATGCTCTTGGAAGCCCATTCATTGGGGTTGGGAAGTACCTGGATCGGCGCGTTTGATGAAGATACAGTTAAATCAGCCTGCGGCATCCCGGAAGAAGTGCGTCCGCAGGCGATTGTCGCCATCGGCTATCCCAAAGAGATTCCCGAGAAGCCGCCAAAATACCCTTTAGAAACGTTAGTGTACTTCGGCTCATGGAGAAGGAAAATGCGCGATCCGGCAAAATACATGCATGATTATGCGACGATACTTGCCCGCAAGGCAGGTGCGGCCCAGGAAGCGATGCGGGAAGTGGTTGGTAAAACAGTATCTGCAGTGAGAGGTCTTGTTAAGAAATAATCAAAATTACTCAAAACTGCTGAGAAATCATCAATAAACATTATTTTTCAGTACAGAAAAATATTCTCCAGTCGCGAAATGCTTAAATAGTTCACTCTATTTCAGGAAAACAGGTTTGGTAACATCGCCGGTCTGGTAAACTGGCAATGTGAGAAAAAAGGTTGGTTTGGTTCTGCGGTAGTAGCTTTTGGTATAAGCTTGGTTTAGTTGTTGAACTTGGTTGGTTCTGAATGTAGTAATACTCCTTGAGTATATAATACTTTGCGTGCTGCAAAATATACATTGGGAGATACTAATGCGGGTGAAAAAAGAAACAATTGAGGTGGTGTAATATGGATTTTATTGTAGAAAAGGCGCTCAATAACCTCCCTAGCGCAGGAGGATTTGAAGAAATTATGCAGGCTAACATCAAAGTTATCGGTGTCGGCGGCGCAGGCAACAACATGGTTGGCTGGCTCTATAAGAAAGGAATAAAAGGAGCCGAGATTATCGCGACCAACACGGATCATCAGCATCTGAATATCACTGGCGCTGATCGTAAGTTCCTCATCGGAAGAGATTGCACAAAAGGCCTTGGCTGTGGTGGCTTTCCTTCGAAAGGGGCGGAAGCAGCACAGGAATCGCTGACCCAACTGAAAGACTCATTGCGTGATTCAGATATGGTCTTTGTCTGTGCCGGAATGGGTGGAGGAACGGGAACAGGTGCTGCACCAGTCGTTGCCCAAGTAGCTAAAGATACGGGAGCAATTGTCATCGGAACGGTAACGATGCCGTTCAAGATCGAACGTGCTCGCTGCGATAAAGCAGAATTCGGTCTGCAGCAATTACGTCAGGTTTCCGATACGGTCATCGTTATCGACAATAACCGCTTGGTTCAAATTGCCGGAAATCTGCCCATTCAGCAGGCTTTTGCTGTAGCCAATGAATTAATTTCCACAATGATCAAAGGTATTGTTGAAACAATCGCTGTCCCTTCGCTGGTTAACTTAGACTATGCTGACGTGAAAGCGATCATGTCCAACGGCGGTGTCGCGGCGATCGGCGTCGGAAGCTCGGACACGAATAATCGGGTCGAAGAAGCGGTGAAAGGTGCTCTTTCCAACCCTTTGCTGGATATCAGCTATGAGGGAGCGACGGGTGCATTGATCCATATTACCGGCGGTCCGGACATGACTTTGGACGAAGTTTCCCACATCGGCGAGATGGTTACAGAAAGTCTTGACGATGATGCCAATGTCATCTGGGGAGCACGCGTTGCCGACGAGATGAAAGGCAAGCTGACCGTGATGACGATCATCACCGGAGTGAACTCACCGTGGATCTTGGGAAAAGTTGACGCCAAGAGATCAGAACAACGGGCACGGTCACTCAGCCGGGAGTTGGGATTGGAACTCGTCTAAAAAGATTTTTTCCCTTCTTTATATTCTTCCTCAAAGAAGGGTCTTGCCCATCCTGGTTCTTGTACACCACCCCCTGTACGGCTTACGTGGGCAAGATTCTTTTTTGTTTTCTATTTCTTGTTTAATATTAGCAGTTTGTAGTGGTTGACAGCTTAGGTTCAACAGAATATCTCTTTAATCATATCT
>Ga0209542_10013590_pt1 | contig 14007 bp, 13 predicted proteins | sample RifCSPhighO2_01_FD_184028 | JGI IMG/M metagenome (GOLD analysis project Ga0209542, IMG submission 184028) | Soil microbial communities from Rifle, Colorado - Rifle CSP2_plank highO2_0.1 (SPAdes) (version 2) | ecosystem: Environmental > Terrestrial > Deep subsurface > Rock core/Sediment ...
GACATCGAAACATTGCGCGAAGGCGGTAAGCGGCTCGCGCGGCACGTTCGGATACTAAGCGAGAGGGCCGTGCCCGGTGTTGCGACCGCGGAACTTGAACGGAAAGCGCGTGAGATGGTCGCCGCAGAGGGCGACGAGCTCGCGTTCTTCGGCTATCGCTCCGGCAAGCATGAAGATCCATACCCGTCCGGCCTCTGTGTTTCCATCAACGACGTCATCGTGCACTCTCCAGCAGGGCAGAACGGGAAGATCATCAAGGAGGGCGACGTCGTGTGCATCGATTTCGGCATCAAGCACAAAGGACTCTTTACCGATCATGCGGCAACCGTTATCGCGGGCATGAAGCATGACCCGGAAGATGAGAAGTTAGTGCGCGGGACATATGAAGCACTCGCGGCAGGCATCGCAGCCGCGAAAATTGGCAACACAACCGGTGATATCGGCTACGCCGTGGAACAAGTGGCAAAAAAATACGGTTTCGGGTTCCCGCGCAACCTTTCTGGGCATGGCGTCGGTACAAAAGTGCACGAGGAGCCACACGTGCCGAATTTCGGCGCTCCAGGAACCGGTACGAGACTGGAAGAAGGTCTGGTCATCGCGATAGAGCCGATGATGACGCTTGGAACGGGGGATTTGTTCGTAGACAAAGACGGGCATTCCTATAGGACGAAAGACGGCTCACGCACAGCGCATGCGGAGCACACAGTCATAATCACAAAGAACGGTCCGGAGATACTCACGAAAGAATAACTATGGACGTGCTCATCGTCGGTAGCGGTGGAAGAGAACATGCACTCGCGTGGAAATTAAATCAATCGCCTCGCATCGGCAAACTCTATGTAGCGCCCGGAAACGGCGGAACGCGCGCGTTGTGCGAGAACGTCGCGATTGATGCCATGGATTTCGGCAACCTCGCCAAATTTGTCCAAAAGAAAAAGATCGACCTTACGGTCGTAGGGCCGGATGACCCGCTAGCGTCCGGCATCGTAGATTTTTTCCAGGCGCGCGGACTGCGGATATTCGGGCCCTCGAAAGATGCCGCGCAGATAGAGGCATCCAAAGTATTTTCTAAGCAACTCATGGCTAAGGCGAAAATCCCGACCGCAGAATTCAAAGTTTTTAGTACGCCTACGGAGGCGCTCGCCTATGTGCGCCTGCGCGGCGTGCCGATAGTCATCAAAGCGAAAGGATTGGCGCTTGGGAAAGGCGTTTATGTGTGCAGAACGATGGCAGAGGTTGAAGTGGCCCTTGACGAGCTCATGGTGAAGCGTATCCACAAAGATTCCGGGGATGAAGTTGTTGTCGAAGAGTTCCTCGATGGTCCGGAGGTCTCCATCCACGCGCTATCGGACGGCCTGCATTTCTTGTTGTTCCCTCCGGCGCAGGACCATAAGCCGGCACTTGATGGCGACAAAGGGAAAAACACCGGGGGCATGGGAACGATAGCGCCGGTCCCGTGGATGACACCCGAGATGATGCAAAATATAGAATATTCGGTCCTACGGCCAACGCTTGAGACGATGAAAAAGAGCGGCACGCTGTTCACCGGCCTGCTCTTCCCCGGTATAAAGATGACCGTGGAGGGGCCAAAAGTATTGGAGTTTAACGCGCGCTTTGGCGATCCAGAAGCGCAGGTCTACATGCGCCTGCTCGGAAGCGACCTTTTGGACCTGCTTGAAGCATGTATAGACCAAAAGCTTGATGGTCTCGGCTCCTTTGTAAAATGGAATAGAGGATTTGCCGTGAATATCGTTATTGCCTCAGGCGGCTATCCTGATGCATACGAAAAAGGATTTCCCATAACCGGCATAGAGGAAGCAGAGAAGATAGAAGGTGTTGTTGTATTTCATGCAGGCACAAAAGTCGAGAAAGGACAACTGGTGACCACTGGCGGACGCGTTCTCGGGGTCTCGGCCGTGGGCGATACATTACAACAGGCGCTTGGCAGCGCCTACGAGGCAGTCGGACGCATTAATTTCAAGGGCATGCAGTTTCGGCGCGATATCGGGGCGAAAGCATTGATACAGTGATGGTATAATTTCTGAATGGAACCCCGTATTCTTGCGGAGCGCATCGTGCGCCCCGTGGAAAAATTCAAATCATCAGAAGAGGAGCTTGCGTACTTGCGCGAACGAGTACGCGAGAAGGAGAAAGAACTTGATACTCCCAAAAATCAATTTGAAAGCGACCGCATCGCGAAGCGCGAAATAGCGGAGTATAGCTCAACGCCCGCGTCGGCAGTGCTCCACGAGGATGTCGTCATGCCGGAACACGAGACACTCCGGCATGTTTTGAAACTTGAGCCGGAAGAGCACGACACGCAGATGGATGGACTTTTAAAGATCGTGGCGACGAGGGGAGTTCGCAACGCCCTCTCTGTTGTTTCGCGGATGAAGGACGCGCATTTGGAGGACGATCTGCATCGTGTTCTCGTGAGGTACATTGCCGAAGGCCTGCCAGAGAAAGGTTTTCCGCCGCCCGAAAAAGTGAAGCGCGCTCTTCACATGGTTCTTTTCGAGATACAGCCGCAGGCGCACGGGGAAAAAGACAAAGAGCAGGGGCAGAAGCTGGAACAGATACTCGCTTCTTCGGAGCAATTGTATGCAGGACTCATGTCGCTTATCGGCAAAGACGAAGGATTTTCGTTGGAGATCGCCGTTGGCGAGGGAACGGAGGAAGCATCGCTTTATCTGGCTGTGCCCCGCGCCAAACAGACGCTCGCCGAACGGCTGATATCATCGGTCTTTCCGAACGCGCGCATTTCGGAGTGTCGCGGCGATTACAACATTTTCAATTACAAAGGAGAAAGCGCGGGCGCCGTCGCTCGTCTCGCCGAACACCCTGCGTTCCCTCTCAAAACGTACGAAACGTTCGAGCACGATCCTCTGAACGTCCTTCTCGCCTCTTTCGCGAAGTTAGCCAAGCATGGCGAAGGGGCGGCGGTCCAATTCATTGTTGGCACGGAAGGCGACCGATACAACAAGCATTATAAAAAGATGTTGCGCGCAATAGAGAAAGGCCGTCCGCTCTCGAAAGCTCTCAGAGTCCCCGAGACCATTATCGGCGAAGTCATTTATGACGTGAGCAAGGCGGTGTTCATGCCGAGAAAATACAAGGAGGATAAAGAAAGGGAGTTTAGGCGCGCATCTGACCAGGTGGCTACGGAAGCGATAGGGCGCAAAGTGAAGAGCCGGATAACGCCGGTCGTCATACGGCTCGCGGCTTCGGCCACGGATAAGAAGCGTGCGGAGGAACTTCTGAAGAACTTGATAGCGCCGTTCAATCAATACGATGATTCCAAAGGCAATCGCCTTATCTTCAAGGAAGTTTCAAGCTGGAGTATCCGGGATTTTTTGCGCGATTTCACGTTCCGCACATTTGATTCGGGAATAGCGATTCCCTTGAGCCTGGCCGAGATAGCGACCATGTTCCACTTCACCGCCGAACGCGTGACGACCTCGCGCGAACTGAAGCGCTCGTTCGCAAAACAAGCGCCAGCGCCAGTCGAGATATCCTCGAAAGGCATCACTATCGGCATCAACCGTTACGGAGCCACGGAGACGGAAGTGCATTTTGGAGCGAACGACCGCCTGCGCCACTGCTACGTCATCGGGCAGACGGGCACAGGAAAGACCGGGCTCATAAAGAATATGATAATTCAGGACATAAAGAATGGAGAAGGAGTCGCGTTCATAGATCCGCACGGAAATGACATCGAGGACATACTCGCGTCAGTGCCTCCGGAGCGCGCGGGCGATGTTATTTACTTTGACCCCGCCTACACGGCGCGGCCCATGGGCCTCAATATGCTTGAATATGACCGCTCTAGACCAGAGATGAAGACGTTCGTCGTGGACGAAGTGTACGGCATTTTTCGCAAGCTCTACGCCGACGTGCCGGAAGCCTTCGGCCCGATGTTCGAGCAGTACTATAGGAATGCCGTTCAGCTGGTAGTCGAGGACCCGGATAGCGGGAGCACATTCGTCGAGATCCCGCGCGTGTTCGCCGACACCGAATTCCGCAATTTGAAGCTATCGCGCTGCAAGAACCCGATAATAGTGCAGTTCTGGCGCAAGATCGCGGAAGCCGCCCAGGGCGACCCATCGCTAGAGAACGTCGCGCCCTACATCACGAGCAAGTTCGATGTTTTCCTAACGAACGACATCATACGTCCTATCGTTAGCCAAGAGCACTCGTCATTCGACTTCCGCGAGATAATGGACAAGAAGAAGATTTTCATCGCGAATCTCTCCAAGGGACGCTTGGGCGATCGCAACACGGCGCTCCTCGGCCTCGTCCTCGTCTCGAAGTTCCTCCAGGCAGCGTTCTCGCGCGTCGATACGCGCGGGGAGCTTCCGGTCTTCTACCTCTACATCGACGAGTTCCAGAACTTTGCGACCCCTTCGATAGGAACGATCCTATCCGAAGCCCGCAAATACAAGCTCTCGCTCATCATCGCGCACCAGTTCATCGCGCAATTGGAGGAGAAAATCCGGGATTCGGTCATCGGCAACGTGGGCACGAAAGCGGCGTTCCGCGTTGGCACGACCGATGCGGAGTTCCTCGCGAAGCAGTTCGAGCCAACCTTTACCGCGCCCGATCTTGAGAATCTCCCGAACAGGAACGCGGTACTGTCGCTCCTCGTGAACGGCGTTCCCGCACGACCTTTTACTATCCAAACCGTGGATCTCCCGAAAATGGATTACAGCACGATTACCGCGCTCAAAGAGCTATCGTATCGCACATTCGGACGCGACAGGGAAGAGGTAGAGGCCGAGATCCGCCGCAAGTTCGCGACACCGATCGAGCCTGATGTACCGGCACCGGTGTATCAGTAATTGTAATATCAAATGTCTTATCGCTTCCGTTTTCCCGCCCTATGCGGTATACTCCGCGCATAAAATATCCATATGCAACATTTGAAACAGGAGAAGACGTTCGTGCTCATCAAGCCAGACGGAGTGAAGAAAGGTCTCATCGGCGAGGTCATCAGCCGTTTCGAACAACGCGACCTGAAGATCGTCGCTTTGGAGATGTTCCAGCCGACTCGCCAGATGATAGACGATCACTATCCGAAGGATATGGCATGGATAGAGAGGCTCGGTCACAAGACACTCTCGACGTATGAGAAATACGGGCTTGACCCGAAATCGTCACTCGGCACCGATGACTCGAAAGAAATAGGAAAAATGGTGCGCGGCTGGGTCATCGACTATATGACCTCGGCGCCGTTGGTTCGCATGGTGGTGCAGGGCGTGCACGCGGTGGACATGGTGCGCAAGATCGCGGGCCCGACGCTTCCGTACGCCGCCGACATGGGGACTATCCGCGGCGATTTCTCAATCGATTCGCCCGCCATTGCCAACGCCGAGAAACGCGCTGTCGCCAATATACTCCACGCGTCCGAGACTGCCGCCGAAGCGGAGCATGAGATCAAACACTGGTTCGGGAAAGCCGTTATACACACGTATAAACGGTACGGGATGGATGAGTAAAGGGGCGCTCGCTAAAGCTGGGAAGAAGCTTCCAATACTGTAATACACAGCTAACGCCGCTTGCACATTATTTGAGAGTGATATACTGAACATCAGCGACAGGTATAACACCTGCTGGTAAAACTTAGGGAGCTCGAATCGCTTCATGCGCTTGCGTGTGAATGCTGAGAGCACCCACCTGGTAACACCCAGGCTTGCCGTGCCTGCCGCACACAACAACTCCGCATCCGCGGGGTTTTTGTGTACTTTTACTTCTCGCGCGGATGCTAGAATGCTCCGCATGCCCCGGCGCAATCTTCTCTTCGCTCAATTAGGGATTGTCGCGATCCTTGCCGTTCTGCACAATCTCGGCTTTATCTATTTCTTATACTGGCGCTTCCATTGGTTTGATATTCTGACGCATTTAATCGCTGGCATCTGGGCAGCGCTCTTTGCTGCATGGATCCTTACACTCCGTCAGAAAATGCTCACACCCGTTTTCTGCGTTGGCGTTGCGCTCGTTATCGGTGTCGTATGGGAATTATTTGAGGCCGCTATGGGTGTCACACAATTTCCTGCCGATATTTTGGACACGATAAAAGATCTCTCCGTGGATATCATCGGAGGCATTTCTGGGGTGTATCTGGCGAGATTAATTTCCAGACCATTACCGTGACCGCACAACTTACTTTTTACGGAGGCGCAGGGACTGTAACGGGAGCGAATTTCCTCCTTGATGCAGGGAATCCGCCTGCTGGCGGGAGAATCCTTATCGATTGTGGAATACGCGAGCGCGAACAGATCGCCGATCCGCAAAACTACGACGCCTTCCCTTACGATCCGAAAACGATTGACGCGCTTGTCGTAACTCACGCGCATATGGACCATATCGGTCGTGTTCCGAAGTTAGTACGCGACGGGTTCAGAAGCCCGATATACTCAACTCCAGCGACAAAGGAGATTTCCGCTATTATGTTCGAGGACGCCCTCTCTATCATGAAAGAGAGTGCCGAAACGCGCCAGTTCGGCATGCTCTACGAGGAAGAAGATGTCGCGCGCGCGCTTTCCTTGTGGCAAGTGCACGAATATCACGAGTCGTTCAGCATAGGAGATGCGAAGGCGGAATTTCTTGATGCCGGGCACATTCTCGGCTCTGCAATGGCCAAATTAAAGCGCGGGGAGCGCACGATAATATTTACCGGAGACCTGGGCAATTCTCCGGAACCGCTTTTGAACGATATCGAAAGCTCGGAGGGAGCTAATTATGTCGTGATTGATAGCGTATACGGAGACCGCGTACATGAAGAGAGAGAAAAGCGGCGAGAGCACCTGCGCGAGGCGGTGGAAGAGACGCGCCGACGGGGCGGCGTTCTTCTTATCCCGTCTTTTTCTATCGAGCGTACTCAGATATTGCTTTTTGAGTTGAACGGCATGATCGAAGACGGCTCAATGCCGAAAATCCCGGTCTATCTGGACGCCCCGCTTGCCATTCGCGTCACGGATGTTTACCGTCGCTATGCGAACTTGCTGAATCCGGTCGCGCGTGGACACTTCACAAGCGACGACGACCCTTTCTCCTTTCCCGGGCTCGCATTGACCGCGCAGGTGAAGGAATCACTGAAAATTCATAATGCTCCGAATCCCAAAATAATCATCGCGGGGGCCGGCATGTCCCACGGCGGGCGGATACGCGAGCATGAAAAGCGTTATTTGGACGACAGGAAGGCCGCTATCCTCTTCGTCGGCTACCAGTCGCCCGGGTCTTTAGGCAGGCGTATTCAAGACGGAGAAAAAAGAGTCGAGATAGATCACGCGCATGTTCGTATACGCGCATCCGTCGACACACTTTCAGGATATTCCGGGCATGCAGACCGGGACCAGCTTCTGCGATTTATAGAAAAGACGGCTGAGTCGCTTGAACGGGTGTTCGTCGTAATGGGGGAGCCGAAAGCATCTCTATTTCTTGCACAGCGTGCAAGAGACTTTCTGGGAGTCGAGGCATCTGTTCCGGAAGCGGGACAGTCTTTCCTGATCGATTGGTAATTTTCCGGGGCGCGTTCTCGTTCGTGTGCTATATTTATGGCGTATATGTCTCATGATCGCGTTTTGCATCCGAATCATACCGCCATGCCGCGCAATTTTTGCAGATTGCCTTCCGGTTTCGGAGTAGTGAAAGTTTGCGTATCGGGAGCGGCGGACACTGGCTACTGCGGCCTCGATGCATTCGACAAAGCAAAAGAAGTCGGGCGCGAGATCGCAAAGCAAGGCGGGATAATAACGACGGGCGCAACTACGGGCTTCCCGCTTTACGCTGCGATGGGCGCGAAAGATGAGCGCGGATTTTCCATCGGCTTCTCTCCAGCGTCCACCGAGCGCGAGCACGTGGAGACATACAAATTGCCGATCGAATACATGGATATCATCGTGTATACCGGATTCGGCTATGTGGGGCGTGACCTGCTCCTCATACGTTCCTCGGATGCCGTTGTCATCGGATGCGGGCGCATAGGAACTCTCAATGAATTCTCCATAGCTTTTGAAGACCGTCGCCCGCTCGGGATACTCGAAGGGTCATGGGATACGGACGAGCTTCTGGCGCATTTTCTAAAATCAGCACATCGTCCGAATGACAAGATAATCTTCGATTCGGACCCGAAAGCGCTTGTCGAGCGTCTTATTGAGATGGTTATGAAAGATAAGAAGGAGACAAATCCCGTATACAACAACCACGACGTATGGAGCAGCACGGGGAAAGATGCCGATGTAATACTTTAGGCAAAACGAATCCTCGCGCCGACTGCGTCGGCGCTAATTCTTTAATTGTTCTGTGAGCCTGGAGAATGCCTCTGGGTAATCTTTTGCGAGTGCCGATAGCGATTTGCGGTCGAGTGCGATACTTTTCTTTTTCAACGCACCGATGAATTTTGAATATGAAATACCGGAGGTGCGGCTTGCCGCGTTTATCCGCAGTGTCCAAAGGTTTCGGAACTCGCGTTTCTTTGCCCGGCGGTGCTTGAATGCATAAGCGCCGGCATGCGATATCGCTTCATTCGCCACGCGCTCTTTTGTAGAACGTCCGAAACGATAGCCCTTAACCTGCAGAAGCAGATTACGGCGGCTCTTATTTTTTGTTACACCACGCTTAACTCGGGACATAAAGAATAGGTTATAGATGCAGAAACAACTTAACTCAGAAATCTGCTTCTGTTTTTTAGAGTCATTTCCATTGAACCAGCTCGTTTATGGCGCATTCGCTCACTGCCGGTGCGCTTCGCGTTGAAGTGATTCTGGCCTGGCGCTCGCGCAACTATCTTGCCCCGACGCGTGAGCCGGAGGCGTTTCGTGTATGATTTATTGGTCTTCATATTGTTCGTGTGCTACGGACTTTTCTATTGATGATCCCTCAACTTTCTGTTCTTTCTTCGCTGGCCTATCCGCCAAAACGTTCACATTTACCGGGGCTTTAGCAGAGTTAACTGCCTTATTACTTGCCCGGCCGGATAACGGTTTTGCGCCGCCATCATGCTCAATAACGACCGAGAGGCCTTTTGGGCTCTTTCTGATCTCGTCCGCGATTTTATATGATTCTGGGATGATTGCAAGGAATCTCTCAAGCCGCTCCTTGAGGAAGTTGAACTCCATGTATTTGTACCTGCCCCACAGGAAAAGGTCGATCTTCACGCGGTGGCCCTCCCGGAGCCATATGGCCGCCTTTGATGCCTTTATATGCATGTCGCGTTCGGAGGTGCCTATCTTCACCTGAGTGACTTTCGTCTCCGTCACATGCGCTTTCGCCTTCACATCCTTCTCCTTTTTCTTCTGTTCGTACTTGAACTTGCCGTAATCGGTTATCTTGGCTACCGGTGGATTGGCATTCGGGGATATCTCTATGAGGTCAAGGCCCAATTCCCGCGCTTTCGCGAGCGCATCTTGTATCTGCATGACGCCGAAATTCTCGCTTTCTGGCCCGATTACGCGCACCTCGCGCGCGCGTATACCCTCGTTCATCCGAACGCGCTCTTTCTCCTTTTGCGAAGTGTATTTTGTAAATCCCATCCTAAAATGTTGCTTGATGCAGTTGGAGAACTATACCATTTCTCGAAAGGTTCCGGAAGCTTGCGATAAGAATGGCATACACCCAAAATTTTCGCCCGAGTTTCGCTGAATTGTCCCCGATTGAGTTCGGGAGTAGTATTGGCCACACCTATTCTCCCATATGGCACGTGTAAAAATAAGCGAATACAGGGCCAAAAAGCTCATCCTCGGAAATGCCTATCGCGGACTCGAATTGCAGGGCGGCGTGAAGCTTCCAGGCCGCTTAACGGGCCAATGGGTCGCAAAGGTAGACCAGGGCGTGAAGAAGCGCTTCAAGCAGGGACTGGTCGCGATCGGCTCACGCTCGAAACTCGTGGCCGCGCTCAATTCGTGGAAGAAAAAAGGGTTCTCGCGATTCATCGTCGAGCCGTTCGTGCCGCACAAAGAGAACGAGGAGCAGTATCTTTCGCTTGAGCGCGTACGTGAGGGTATCAGGGTTCTCCATGCGCACAATGGCGGCATTGATGTGGAAGCGCATCCAGAAGCGGTGAAGGTGTTCGTCGTGCGCGAGCCCGCCGACGTGAAAAAGCTCGTGCATGCGACGAAGATTCCCGAATCATTCCTCTCGCATCTCCTAGAAACATTTAATGCGAATTTCTTCGCGTTCCTTGAGCTGAATCCACTCGTCGTTCGCAAGAATGAGGCATATCTTTTGGACGCGGCGGCGCTCGTTGACAGCGCGGGTGCATTTTTCACGCGCGTGTGGAGCGAATCGGATATCGTGGAAACGAAATCGCGGCACCCGGCCGAAGAACGCGTGAAAGCGCTTGACGCGACGACCCCCGCATCTCTGAAACTTTCAGTTTTAAACAAGAATGGTGGGATTTTTTTCCTGTTGTCCGCTGGAGGCGGCAGTATCGTCATCGCCGACCATGCGGAACTCACGGGCGCGGGGAAACTCATCGGGAACTACGGCGAGTACAGCGGTGGACCCACGCGCGAGGAGACGTATCTCTATGCGAAAGAAGTAATCGGTCTGCTCCTTCATTCGAAAGCGAAGCGCAAAGCGCTCGTCATCGCTGGTCCTGTCGCTAACTTTACCGATGTGAAGAAGACGTTCCTCGGCATCATAGATGCATTATCTGAAAAAGTCGTCGAATTGCGAAAAAACAAAGTGAAAGTATTCGTGCGGCGCGGGGGTCCCAACGAAGCGGCAGGCCTCGGCCTCATGAGAGAATTCCTTAAACGCGAGAAACTTCTCGGCGCAGTCTACGGCTCTGACGCGGTCATCACGAGGGCGATAGACGAAGCCATTCCAACCGTATGTTGAAAATTCTTGAGAAAACCCGGAATGGCGAGGACGGTATCATCGCGATAGGCAACCATCCGGCAATAATCCAGTCTATTCTTGATTTTGATTTTCTTTCCGGGAAGAAGAAACCATCGCTCCAGTGCATCATCACGGGAAACCGCAAGGCGCATAAGTGTTTTTTCGGCGCGCGCGAGGTCATCGTCCCGTGCTTCAAGGACATTGAACATGTTCCCGCGGATATCAAGAAACGCGTGCGGTGGATGCTCAATCTGCAATCCGGCAGGCGCGCGTTTGATTCATCCGTACGTTTCTTTGAGGCATTTCCGCAAGCGCTTGGGGGACACATCTTCGCCGAAAATGTTCCGGAAGCGCACGCGACGGAACTCATCAGGCGATACGGGCGCACGAAATTAATAGCAGGGCCTTCCGGCGTCGGCATCCTCATATCGGGCGCGCTCAAGTTGGGCGCGATCGGCGGGATCGATCTGACGCAGATAGAGGCGGGGAAATTCAAGATTCCCGGCTCGATCGCGGTCGTCTCGACTTCTGGCGGAATGACGAACGAGCTCATCCGCGCCGTTGCGGCCTCAGGGCATCACGTGTCATTTTCCATCTGCATCGGTGGAGACAGATTTCCCGTGACCTCGCTTTCCGACGTGCTCGCGCTCGCGCAGGCGGACGCGCAGACCAAAGCGCTCGTCTACTTCGGGGAACTCGGCGGCTCCGATGAGTACGAGATCGCGGAACTCTTGAAAAAGAAAAGATTCACGAAACCGGTTGTTGCCTACGTGGCGGGCATCATAGACGAGGCATTCGACGAGCACATGCAATTCGGACATGCGAAGGCCCTCGTGCATCGCCCCGATGAAAGCGCCCGTGCGAAGCGAGAGGCGCTCGTAAAAGCAGGAGCGATCTCGCCCGCAACATTCACGGAATTCCTGCAGGCGATAGCGGAGCTTCCGCGTAGTGCCGTTCGTGATACAGTGGCCGATATTGAAACGATTATGAACCGCACGCCAAGCATTCTTTCGACGCGGGAAATCGTCGACCAATCCGAGATACCGGCATTCGTTAAGCGCGGGAAACTTGCGCGCCGCGGAGAGAATTCATTTGCCTCAAGCGCTCTCAAGGCGCTCTTGGGATGCGCTGTTTCGCCGACGACGGCCGCATTTGCGGAGAATACTTTTGAACTCCTGATAGACCACGGCGGGGCCGTCTCCGGCGCAGTGAACACGATGGTGACCGCGCGCGCCGGCAAAGACATGGTTTCCTCGCTTGCTGCCGGACTCCTCACGGTGGGGCCGCGCTTCGGCGGTGCCGTTAACGAATCGGCGCGCGCGTGGCTTTCTGGCGTGGCGTCAAAAAAGAGCGCTGCAGATTTTGTCGAAGAATGGGCGCGCTCGGGTGCGCTTATCTCCGGTATCGGACACCGCAAATACCGCGTCGGCGTTCCCGATCCGCGCGTTGCGGCGCTCGCGCAGTTCGCGATACTCCTTAAGAAACATCCGCACTATGATTTTGCGCGCGAAGTTGAAAAAATAACCAGCGGGAAAAACGGCAAATTGATATTGAATGTTGACGGCGCGATTGCCGCGCTTTTTCTGGATATCTTGAAAGAATGCGAAAGATATTCGCATGAAGAACTTGCGGAACTCGTAGAGGCAGAATTTTTCAATGCGCTTTTCATAATCCCACGCAGTGTCGGATTCATCTCGCACTTTATCGAGCAAAAACTTCACGACGAGGGATTATTCCGACTTCCTGAAGAATTGCTCTTCGTGCGCAAGGGAAAGAAATAAGATATGAAGATCACACGACTGCGTCACGCAACAAAAGAAGGGCTCAAGGATCTGCACAACCTGCTTCCGCAGCTTCGCCCGCACCGAGAGGGGCAGAAGGGAACTATTGCCGAACTTCGCAACATCGTTGGGAACGAACGAACGATAATTATCGTCGCACAGGATGGCAAGCATATCGTCGGTTTCGGCAGTTTGTACGTTATAGCGAAATTATCTGGCAAGATCGGGCACATTGAAGATGTGGTAGTAGACAGCGCCTACCGAGGGCAGGGCTTGGGAGAAAAAGTCATGCGCGTGCTCATCAAGGAGGCTCGCAAGCAAAAAATAGAGTCTCTTCACCTTACAAGTCGTTCTGCGCGCGTCGCTGCGAACAAGCTGTATCAAAAACTCGGATTTGTGCGAAAGGAGACGAACGTCTATCGTCTGAAACTCTAGGCGCGTGTAGATATACACAGCAGAGGCTCTACAAGGGCCGTGTTCTGTTAGATACTGGACTTACCAGTCTTTCGCTGTCTATGACTAGCTACACCAGAGAAGAATCAGTTTATCCGCACTTCTTTTTTACGAGCACGAGGAGTTCTATCATGTGGTTTGTCGTGCGCGTGTACGTCGGATGGATATGGCTTGAAGCCGGATTGGAGAAGATACAAAATCCGGCGTGGGTGGGGGACTCATCCGGCGCCGCGCTCACTGGTTTCGTGCAGGGAGCTCTTAAGAAGACGGCAGAATTTTGCGCGCCTGCGCCAGCGGCCTGTCACCCGGATGTGCAAAGCTGGTACGCGGTGTTCTTGGAGAATGCTATTCTCGCGAATCCAGTTCTCCTTTCGAATCTCGTAGCGTGGGGCGAGGTCTTGGTAGGCGTGGCTCTTATCCTCGGATTCCTCGTCGGCATCTCGGCGTTCTTTGGTTCGTTCATGAATTTCAATTTCATGCTCGCCGGCTCGGTCTCGATAAACCCCTACCTCTTTGTTGCAGGCATCCTCCTCATGCTCGCGTGGCGCACGGCGGGCTACTGGGGTCTTGACCGCTTCATTCTCCCGATGTTTGGCAGGCGTCCGCATTCGTAGGGAACTTTCATAGGGCCAAGATTTTCTAGCGCGCCTGCGTTAAGGGTATTGTGAGTGCAAGACCATGAAAGATCTTGATACCGGCCATAGGGCGAGAACTGATATTCCACCCTTGCAATCTTAATAGGACCACTTATTAGGGTGTGCTTGGCGTGGTGAGAGTAATCGCTCGTATGCCGCCGGCATATTCAAGACTTACAGTAGTGTTGGTAGAGCTTGAGGTCGATTGAGACTTCACGCTCTTTCCATCTACAGAAGCTGTGAAGTTTTTACCGAGCGCTATTGGTATGGTTACTACAGCATTGCCCGTCGTCCCGTTG
>Ga0209542_10013591_pt1 | contig 14007 bp, 11 predicted proteins | sample RifCSPhighO2_01_FD_184028 | JGI IMG/M metagenome (GOLD analysis project Ga0209542, IMG submission 184028) | Soil microbial communities from Rifle, Colorado - Rifle CSP2_plank highO2_0.1 (SPAdes) (version 2) | ecosystem: Environmental > Terrestrial > Deep subsurface > Rock core/Sediment ...
TTTGTAAGTCCCATCTTTAGGCAGACTAATGTACTTACCCTCGCCAAACTCGTAGTAGTGACTATTTGGGATTTGCTCTTCTGTTAATTGGATGTCTGAATTTTGGTTGGGGTTAGAGATTAGTCCAGTGTGGCGGCCCTCGCTGTCATATATGTCTATTGATGCTGGGGAGTGGAGGGAAACTCTTTTTGTTAATTTTTGTGATGTAGGTTTTGAATTATAAAGATAACCAGTCAAATGCACCTCCTCCCTGCGAACCAAATCCTTCAAAACATTCAGGAGGTCGTCAATTTCGAAGATGTCTGAATGCTCTCTGTCAATCAAAGATTCTCTCGCATATCTTTCTAAGTCCACATAGTACGTATCAACATCCAACCTATCGGCGCTGTATGAAATCACAGTTTTGTCGCCGTCGGTGGTGACAAGCGGGCGCTCGTCGAGGGCTGGGTGCGGGCAGGAGCCAGCAATAGGTTGGGTGCAGGTGGTGTCAGTACGCTCGGTGTACTTGATACCTCGCAAGGTCTCAAGGCCCCAACCTACGATTTGGGTAACACGTAGGTTAGGGGGTGCTTGCCATGCATCTTGGGTGGTGGCGTTTATGGCGGCTCGATCGAGCAGGTTGGGAAGCAATACATTGGGCGTGTAAACATCGTGCTCTTCTGGCTCGGACCTGCTATCGCCAATGCCAAGCGCAAAGTCGCGTAACTCTTGCGTGTTGTCTATGCTCTCGCCGTAGTACTCGCGCCATTTGGCTGTGAGTGCAGTGCTTGTTGAGAACTCCACCACCGGCGCGCTCACCCGAGCGAAGTAGTCCGGGCTGGGCAGGAGGTTGTAGGCGCTTTGCATATGCTCGGCCAAACTACGGGTAAGCCAACGTGGCAGGAGAAGGCTCTTGAAGATAGGCTGGCTCTGGCCATGCAAGAGCGCCTCTATGGCAACGGGTGTACCACTCTGAGGCACTGCCACGAGGATGAGTTGGTCAAGCAATCCCACCTTGCCAACTTCCTCGAGTTTGCTCACGAGAGCCTTGGCCAGAAAGCCACCGTGGCTGTGAGCAATGAGCGTAACCTTGTGGGTCTGTGAACTGGAAGCGAGCGATTCTAATGTGCCGATAATGTTAGCGATTTGGCCTTTGCCGATGTTGGTGCCTCCTGTGATGGTATCGGCATAATCAACCCGCCAATCATAAGGGTAAGCCTGCCACTTGGCGATGGCGCCATCGGTTACTAAACCATTCATCATACTAATGAAGCTTTTGTAGATGTTGTCTTGCGCCACAACAGGAATGACATTGACCTCGTCTATAATATCGCGTGTGTAAATGCCAGAGTTTATGCTGTGGCCATTAGTGTCAAGGAACAGGTCTTGCACGTCTTGGAGTCTGTTGGGTTCCCAAAGTTGGTTCTCGCTAAGCGCGCCCGACACATACAAGCGGGAGGCCTCAAGCCCAGGGAGGAAGAGCACATTTGAGTGTTTGGGGGGCGGTTCAACGGGAGAGTATGGCGTGCCGTAGAAATAGCTTTGGTTGCCATCTATAGAACCCATGAGAGAAACGTAACTCGTGGTGCTGGCTATGCCTGCCTGCGCGGGCAGGTCGCCCTGACATAGGGTGCAAGCCTCCTTGCGGTCAAGCTCATCATTCCAGATTTCCCAGTGAGTTGGAGAAGTGAAGCGCAGAGAAAAATAACGGGAGTACGGTGTGGTGCTGGCGTTGGCAAGTTTAGGTATAGCGCTGGAGTCTGGGACGCAGTTTGTGTCGTGTTGACGCAAGCGAGCCTTCCACGCCCGACCATCGTTGTAGGGTGACTTGAGCCGATAGTGAACACGCAGGAGCTTCGACCCACTTTGCGGAACCACATACTCCGCATGTTCGTAATTGTCAAAGAAGTAGCTACTGCCAAACTGATAGGTGTAGCTTGCGCAAGCTTCAGACAAATCAGCTGTTCCAGTATATGAAGGCGATAGTGGCGGGTCTTTAATGATTGGGTGGAAGGACGACTGGAAACTATGGAGCGGGCCTAGCTGGATCTGGGCCTTCCAGCCAAAGGTGTAGTAGCCGGGGTAGGCCGGGATATCCTGTGAGCAAGCGCCTTGACCTGCTTGGCAGACAAGCGGCGTACTGGAGGCATCGTTCCAAAGCTCATAACGGGTGGGTGAAGAAAAGCGCAAGGAAAAGTCGGTTGCGCCCGCGGGCAAGGTTACCGAGAAGTTTGAGTTGGCGGAAGCGTTGCCCGCATCACAGGCATCGTTTCTAACATCCCAGCCAGTCTTGATGGTTCGTCCACTAGCAAAGGCTGGACTGATTTTGAAGTGAATGATGAGTAAGTTTGAGCTTGAATACTCAATCTGTTCATAGTTTTGGAAGAAGGTCCCAGCAATTGTGGTTGTACTGATGCAATCAGGTGACACCGCCTCGACCCAGCCAGTTGGCAGAAGTAGAAACAATCCTACTATAAAGATAAATGGAAACTGGCGCATAAGAGTATTCTACAATCATATTGTGAACTAGCCTCAATTTATCCCCAACGTACTTCGTAACTCTTGTTTTGAGGAAAGTACATGAACATCAAGTGGTATAGGCACGTCATGACACTCGGTCTGCGCAAGGTCTATGGGGCTGTAAAGATTCACCACTGAACGTTGTTTTGGAACGGGAACTTTGGAATCAGATGTAAGCTTGGTACAATACAGACACAAATTTGTTGTGATATAATTTGCTGATGAGCGAAGCACCATACAGTAGTTCCATATTTCTTATAGATGCGGACAAAGTCCAACCTAACCCATTTCAACCCAGGAAAGAGTTTGACGAAAAAGCGCTTGCCAGTTTGGCTGACTCTATTCGACAGTATGGTGTGCTCCAGCCACTGGTTGTTACTCGCATAGAAGTAGAGAAACCAGGTGGAGGCATAGCTGTGGAGTACGAGCTCATCGCTGGGGAGCGACGTTTGCGGGCCTCTAAACTCGCAGGTCTTCATCAAGTGCCAGCTCTTATTCGTACTGGCGAGCACTTGGATAAGATGAAGTTGGAGCTGGCCATCATTGAGAATCTCCAGCGTGAGGACCTTAACCCAGTGGATAGGGCAGAGGCTTTTAAGAAACTCATAGAAGCTTTTGCTTACAAGCATACCGAAGTGGCAAAAAAGATAGGTAAAAGCAGGGAGTATGTTTCTAATACCCTACGTATTCTCATGCTTCCGTCAGAGATTATAGAGAGTTTGCGGACAGGTGAGATAACCGAGGGTCATACGAGGCCCTTGCTTATGCTTATTGACCGCAAAGACGAGCAGGCGGCATTGCATAAAGATATTATGCTAAGACGTTTGTCGGTGCGCGAGAGTGAAAAGTTGGCTAGGCGCATTGCAGTGGAGCGAGTACGCAAGTGGGAGACCATGGCCGACCCAGACATCATGGAGGCGGAGGAAGAACTAGCCATGAAACTAGGGACTAAGGTTTTGATAGAACGTAAGGGTACAGAGGGCGGTAAGATAGTTATAGACTTTTTTACAAACGAAGACTTGCGGGGCATATTAGAGAAAGTAGTGGCTGCCAAAGCTGGTGAAATTGTGACTAAAAACAACCCAGAAGTTTCAAGTGATGACCGCAGTAAAGAAGAGAAGAGAGAGGACGAGGACCAGAGCGAGCTCTACTCTGTGTCTAACTTCACAATTTGAGTTTTGCTAGAGCGTTGCCAATCTTATGTCTTGCATTTGTTGAGTGAGCAAACCGTAACCATTTTCGTGTAGGGTGGCTACGCCTATCCTTTTCTATAAGTACAATTTGGCCACTATGCAATCTTGCGTCTAGTCCCACATATTTGCCATCAACCTTTACTGCCCGAGTATGGTATCCGAGATCAGAGTGTATGGCGTAGGCAAAGTCAATTGGGGTAGCGCCTTCGGGTAGTTCTATAACATCTCTGTCGGGTGTGAGCACAAATATTCTGTGCCTGAAGAAGTCTAAGCTCGCCGCTTCGGTAAAGGCGCCTAGGTCGGCCGACTTTCTTGCGATTGCCAAGAGTTCCTTGACCCAAGACAGATGTTTGGCCCATACTCCGCCAGTATCTGGCTTACCACTTTCTTCATAAGCGAGTCTTGCCACAACACCGTATTCGGCCTCATTATGCATTTCTTTAGTTCTAATTTGGATTTCCACGCTTGTTCCCACCACCTTGTCTGGAGCTCGTTCCCCCGTATACACCGTAGTGTGAATGCTCCGATAGCCGTTAACCTTGGGCGATTTAATATAATCCTTTACTTTATCTGGCACCGGTTTCCAGCGCGCATTGATCAATCCAAGAATCTTATAACAGTTCCCTTCATTGTCAGTAATTATTCTAAGGGCCAGAAGGTCTGTAATCTTACTCATATCCATTTCATAACGTTCCAGCTTTTTCCATAAGCTATAGATGTTTTTTAGTCTATAATCAAAACCCAAGACGGGTATTCTTTCTTTAGCCAAGCGTACGCGCAAGGACCTATATACTTTCTCTAGATGCTTAGTGGCTCTCTCCTCACCCCTTTTCATTAGACGCTTAACAAGCCTGTATTCTTCTGGGTGGACATAAGGAAAACAGGCAGTTTCAAACTGGGCCTTTAGTTTTCCCATGCCTAACCTGTTCGCTAGGGGCGCATATATCTCAAGAGTTTCGCGGGCGATAGAGCGTTGTTGCGGCTCTGGCCTGCCAGAGAGATGATTAAGGGTGTCCAACCTGTGCGCAAAAGCCAAAAGTAAAATACGCGCGTCTTTGGCGATAGAAACCAAAAATCGCCGCAGTTCTTCTGCGTGACGCTCTATTCCCGTATAATGCGTGTTCGTTATTGTCCTAGTTCTTGTGACTATACTCGCGATTTCCGAACCGAATTCCTTTTTTAATTCGGCGATTGTTGATGTGCCCGAACCAATGGTGCTGTGCAGGAAGCCCGCGGCAATTACAACGTCGCTTTGTTTCCAATCTGACAACTTGCACGCAGTAGCAATGACATGGTCAAGGTAGAGGTCTCCTGACTGGCGCTTTTTGTCGGCAAGAACTTGTTTGGAAAAAACATAAGCTTTGGTAAGCAGGGGACTCTTTAGGAGTTCTTCAAGCCTTCCTGTTTCAATTTTTGCGGATTGTGATTCGGGCATGATTTACTTGAACATCTCGCGGGTATGGTTTTCGTTCCCTCCATCGTTAAACTGTTGCACAACCTACACCTATCTCCCGTTGGTTTGGCTTTCATGTTGAACTTACAATCAGGGTAATCCGAGCAACCATAAAAGAAACCAAAACGCCCTCGTTTCTCTGATAAGTTTGCCTTCCCACAGGTGGGGCAAAGCACTCCCGTATCCGCCCGCTTCTTCTGCTCTTCGTCCTCCTTTACGAACTTACACTTGGGATAGCGCGAGCAAGCAATGAACGTACCAAAGCGACCTTGGCGCTCTACCAAGTCTCCCTTGGCGCATTTTGGGCATTTCTCCCCCGTGGCCTGGGGTCCCCTCATTTCCTCCCCCTCCATGGTGCGAGAACCAAGGCAATCTGGGTACTTGGCGCACGAGATAAAGCGACCGGACCTTCCAAGCTTTATAACCATAGTTCCAGCACAAAGGGGGCACTCCCACCTCGGGTCAGCATCACCCAATGTAGTTAATTTACCAACGTCCCTATCCTTACTTTTAATTAGCCTACTAAATGGGCCGTAGAAATCTTTGAGGGTTTTTACATACTCACGTTCCCCGCGGGCAATCTCATCTAACTCATCCTCCATTTTAGCGGTAAAATTATCACTCACAATCTCGGTAAAATTTGCCTCAAGAAAACTTGACACCACATCGCCCGTATCAGTAGGGAACAATGTCCGCCCTTCTTTATTAACATATCCTCTGTCCACTATTGTCTTAATAGTTGAGGCGTAAGTTGACGGTCTGCCAATACCCCGCTTTTCAAGCTCCTTAATGAGTCCCGCTTCAGTAAATCTATTTGGCGCTTCTGTCTCTTTTCTCTCACCCCTTGCTCCTAACAATTTTAGCGAATCTCCAACGCTCACCTTGGGCAACTCCACATCCTCACCATGAGCTCGTGGGTCAGCGGCTAACCAGCCGTCGAAAGTTACTCTCGTACCCACGGCCTCAAAGCCGGTTACTGAAGAAAATATCTTGGTTTTAAGAACCTTGGCAGGGCTCATTTGACTTGCCACAGTTCTATCAAAAATAAGTTGATAAACTTTACGCATGTCATCCGTAAATTTAAAGGTCCTATCAAAGTGCGTTGGCCTTATTGCCTCATGCGCTTCTTGAGCGTTCTTTGACTTAGATTTATAAACAGTTGGCAAGGCATACCCCGGGCCATATTTAATTCGCACTAGCTTCTCAATAGCGCCCATAGCTTGACTTGATAAGTTGGTACTGTCGGTGCGCATGTAAGTAATGTAGCCCGCTTCATAGAGCTTTTGGGCGATGCGCATAGTGTTGGATGGCGAAAAGCCAAGTCTGGTACTGGCAACTTGTTGGAGGGTTGAGGTAATAAAGGGTGGCTTTGCAGTTCGCTTACCTTCCTCTTCTGTAACATTTGCTACACTCCAGACACTTTTTTGTGCAATAGACAGAACTTCATTCGCCTCTTTTTCGCTCTTGGGATTTTCTTTATATATGAATTTTATTTCCTCACTCCCTCTTGTTTCTGTTTCAGCCGTGATAATCCAAAACTCCACAGGCATAAATGCTCTTATTTCTCGTTCCCGTTCCATGAGTATGCGCAGGGCAGGGGATTGTACGCGGCCGGCAGATAGGCCATAGCGAACTTTTTTCCAGACTAAACCCGACAAATCATAACCCACCAGTCTATCCAAGACTCTGCGTGCCTCCTGTGCCTTAACCAACTTAGTGTCTATTTTACGCGGGTGAAGAAAAGCCTCCTTAATAGCCTCCTCTGTAATCTCGTGGAAGACAACGCGCTCCGGTTTTTTGAGTTCCAGTACTTGCGCCAGATGGTAGGAGATAGCTTCGCCTTCACGGTCGGGGTCTGTGGCGAGATAGACCTTACTTGCTTTTGAGGCAAGTCCCTCCAGATCGTGGATTATCTTTTCCTTGCCCGGCGTAATAACATAGTGTGGTACAAAACCGCCCTCGATATCAAGGGCCTTCTTGTTACTCTTCGGAAGGTCTCTAATGTGGCCTACTGATGCTCTGACCACGAAGTTCTTATCAAGACCCGTTTTGTCTGCGGACAGATACTTCTCAATTGTTTTTGCCTTTGCCGGCGACTCAACTATAACGAGTTGCATTGGCAGTACTATATATGAATGATTCCTTTATGCAAATGTGTTGAGCTCGGGACATGCGCGTTGCATCCCGAGCTCTTGAAGTCAGCACTCCTTAACCACTACCTGCCGCGTGTACTTTACCCTTTGGTCCATCCTCTTCCTCTTCGGACGCGTGATTCACAGTTCTGCTGGCCGCTTCTCTCTCGGCGTTCTGTCGCCCGAGCATGCGCACTTCGGCCAGGTCCGTGAATCCGGCAAGAGTGAGTATGCGTCTGACCTCGTCGAGCCCACTCTCACCGATGGCCATGGCTGTCTTCGCCTGCTCCCACTTTGTGATGAGTCTGTCGCAACACCCGTTTGGTGGCACCATCCCGTCGTGGACGAGGTCTGTGTCTGCGTGTCGGTACTCGAGATTAGTGGCCTCGCAGGCGAGAATGTTTGCCATCGCGCAGGTTATCGTCCCGACTCTGTATTCGGGCGAAACGCGCCCCGCTTTCAATGCGATTGAACTCGAATCAACTGTTGGTGGTGGTGCGTGTTTGCTCACAGTTCCTCCTATGGTGGGTAGTTTTGGTTCCGGTCACGTCCATTTCCAAACGAAACCTACCACACCTTAGCTTGCGTGTAAATCAATCAAGGGCGAGCCTCCTCTAAATACGCAACTACACTCGAAATGTTACGGACATGGGATTGGCAGGTACCCTTTTGGGACACTTTTTGAACAATTTGGTTAAGCATAATATGTTGCCAGACGAAGGCATTGGGCACTATGTTGATTGAGGTGTGACGTTTGGCTTAGCAAAGACTTTGGCTTAGACTAATTTAACCAATGTCTAATTAACCCGCTATAGCTGACTAATTAGACATTTATGCTGAAAACCACAAGGTTTAACCTCGCAGAAATTAGGGAGTTAAAAGAAAATATTAGTTGCTAGTTTTACCATACTGTGACTTTGTTAAGAGCTAACCGAATTCGGCGAAGGTTTTTGTGTAAATATTGAAATTCTTGAGGCCCGGCGTTTTCGCGTCGGGCCTCTCTATTCCTCCTCTATGAGCTTGATGAGCCAGGCGAACGTTACCGCCCCTGGGTACGCGCTCGTGGGCATGTCGCGTTCACGCCAGAGCCTGGCTAATCGCCTGGTTCGCTCGATGGTTGAGAGTATAAGTCGGGGTTCCCAGGGGTATTTCAGCAAACCTATGGCCTGCCTTACTCTTGCTATGTCGTCCATTGAACCTCCTTATTCATTATACCACCTTGTATGTGGACATACTGAACCACCATAAATGATTGGACATTTGATGTCCAATCATTTAACACAGTTTTGCCCCAGTTAAGCAAGGCGCACTTCGCTCATATATTCTATGATTACACCCTTAAGTTCCAGGGCGGCCAGAGCGATGTTGGCGTCGCTTACGGCGCAAGCAAGCATGCGAATGAGTTCGTCGCGCGATATTGGCTCAACCTGCAGTAATTCTACAATTTTGCGCTCAAGTGGCGAGAGTGCGGCCAAATCAAGTTCTCGCTGGCCGGACTCGTTTGTTTTTAATCCTAGCGCCGCGAGGATATCGTTACTTTCCGTAATAGGCGTAGCGCCTAACTTGATGAGTGAGTTCGTACCCTCCGATTGTTGCGAGAAGATGGAGCCGGGTACAGCCAGTACCTCACGATTATATTCGGTGGCCAAACGAGCGGTGATGCGTGTGCCAGATTTCTCACCAGCCTCAATCACAAGCACCGCCTTCACCAGTCCGGCCATAATACGGTTGCGCCGAGGGAATGTGTAGACTGCCGCCGGGAATGTTGGTTCATACTCTGACACAAGAGCTCCCCCACTTTTTACAATTTGCCCGGCTAGGTGGATGTTTGAGCGCGGGTGCAACACCTTGCGGTCAAGCCCAGAACCCGGAAAAGCAATTGTATGTAAGCCGGCCCCTAGGGCTGCCTTATGCGCGATTGTGTCCATGCCAATGGCTAAACCAGACACGATTGAAATGGGTGAGCCGGCAAGGCCAGCGATAAGTTCCTCACAAGCTTCACGGCCGTAACTAGAGTATTTGCGCGAACCCACTACGGCTAAAAGCACCGTGTTAGGTGGCGGGAGAGTTCCTTCTATATAAAGTTGCTTGGGTGGTTCAGGTATTTCAAGTAACGGCGCGAGTATGCCCGAAAGCTTTGTGATCTTCTCCATATTCGTTTTAGGTCTAGTTTCTGGTATTATATCACCATGCTTGACATTAGGTTTATCAAAGAAAATCCAGATTTAGTTAAGGAGGCTACACGCAAAAAGCATCTTGCTGTTGATATTGACAAGCTGGTTGCTCTTGAGGAAAAACGGCTAAGGATGCTTTCCGAGATTGAGACATTGCGCGCGCGGCAAAACAGAGCTTCACTAGAGATTGCAAACATGGCGGGCAATGACCCTATCAAGGTTAAGATTTTGGCTGATATGAAGTTGCTTAAGGGGGGTTTGGCCGAGCGTGAAGCCGAGCTAGCTACCCTAATGAAGGAGTGGCAGGCGTTAATGCTTCTTGTGCCCAATATACCCGATGTTTCAGTGCCGGAAGGTAATGATGACAGCGCTAATGTTGAGGTAAAAAAGTGGGGGGAGATTCCCCAGTTCCCTTTTCGTCCCAAGAGCCACGTGGACCTGATGAGCGAAAAGGGTTGGGCCAACTTTGAGAAAGGGGCAAAGGTTGCGGGTTTCCGCGGTTACTTTTTGAAGGGTGAGGCCGTGCGACTCTCCTTTGCCATTTGGCAATACGCACTTGACTTTTTCGCCAACAAAGACATGTTGCCAATGATGGTGCCATCATTGGTGCGGCGCGATAACTTATTTGGCACGGGCTATTTACCGCAAGGCGAAGAGGATTTGTACAAGACTCAAGACGGTGAGTTTTTGGCTGGTACTGCTGAAGTGGCAACCATGGGATATTACTCTGGAGATGTGCTCGCGAAGGAACACCTCCCAGTCAAGAATATTTGTTTTTCACCCTGTTTTCGTAGAGAGGCCGGGGCGCACAGTAAAGATGTTAAGGGGTTAATCAGGGTTCACGAATTTTACAAACTTGAGCAAGTTGTATTGTGTGAGGCTAATCACGAGGAGTCCGTTAAGTGGCATGAGTGGCTGAATAGGAACACAGAAGAGTTCATTGAGTCGCTTGGGATTCCATATCGCACAGTTGCCAATTGTGGTGGTGATTTAGGTCAAGGTCAAGTTAAAAAGTACGACGTTGAATTATGGGTGCCCCTTGAGAATAAATATCGCGAAATCAGCTCTGCTTCATATTTCCACGATTTTCAAACTCGCAGGTTAAATATTCGCTATAAGGATGAAACCGATAAGCTACGATACGCTCATTCCCTGAACTCTACTGCCATTCCCACACCCCGGATTCTCGTGTCATTAGTTGAGAACTTCCAGCAGGCTGATGGAAGTGTCAAGATACCTTCAGTGCTTGTGCCATACATGGGGAAGGATATTATCACATGACATATGACCCATGTGCGCGTGAACACAGAACGGGGAGTGGCTAAGTCGCGCTTGCGAGCCAGACGGCATTTTGCCACTAACGCTCTCTATATTATTGCTAGCGCTGTTGTGTTGTTTGACGCAGTGTTTTTAGTAAAAAGCGACATATTCAAACTTGGCACTATTGTGGTATCCGGGACGGAACACCTCAATATCGCCCTAGTTGAGAGCGTCGCAAAATCATTAACTAAAGGTTCATATTTCGGTATTGTTCCAAGAAATCACTCCTTATTTTATCCAAAAAAGACGATAAGCGCCGAACTCTTTAGAGAGTTTCCCAGAATTTCAGACTTAGAAATTCATTCTGGAGGGGGTGTGTTAGGTTTGGATGTCCGCGAATATGAAGAAAAATATCTCTGGTGCGGAAAATCATGTTTTTTCATGAATGAAAATGGCAAATTATTTGCCCCCACCTCTAGCAGTACTTCCGCGATACTGTTTATGGGCCATAGCGACGACGATGGTGCTCTGGGTAAAACGCCCTTTGATGCGGCCTATGTACGTAAGATTACAAACCTTATGGGTTTATTTGCAGAACGAGATATGCATGTTATATCGGTTAATCCCATGGAGTCAGATACGATTCTCACCTTCAGTCTCGGCTGGCAACTCAAGTTTGTTTCTAACGATGATTTACGGGATGTTCACACGAAGAGTTTGCTTGTTTTAGGTTCTGACAGTTTCGGTAACAAAAACTTAAACAAACTTTTGTATCTAGACCTCCGTTTTGGTAATAAGGCCTACTATAAATTTAGGGAATGAAAAAGCATGGCAAAATAGACTACATATGCGCAGTTTTGTTAGTCGCTTCCCTTTCCTGGATTGGCACGTCTTTTATTGTTTATGCCAGTAAAAGCTTGGTGAGTATTACAGACTCAACTTCCGTCAACAAGGGTGTCTACGTCTATGACCCAAAACGAGATGATGAGATTGCGTCTAATCAAAGTGCTCATACTTATTATTTGTCAAACTTGTCTCCAGCCCCCCCAGAACTAAAAGCCGATGCTTATATCGTTGCCGATTTATTAACGGGTTCGGCGATTGTTGAGTATAATGCTAACAAAAGTTTCCCCATCGCTTCATTATCAAAACTCATGACAGCTCTCTCCGTCACGGAGTTAGGTTCAGGGAGAGAGCTTGTGCAACTCTTGTATCCTCTCCTTCTTGAGTCTAGCAATGATACGGCGGAGGAAATCGCTGGCGTTTTCGGTCGGTCAACGTTCCTTTCGTCAATGAATACTCTCGCTTCCCGTATTGGTATGAATGACACTAACTTTAGCGACCCAAGCGGGCTTTCTGGGCGCAATGTTTCCTCGCCTGCTGACCTTCTGAAACTTGCTCAGTATCTATACAAGAATCACCCGGATATTCTAGCCCTTACTCGGGTAAGAGAAAAAGAATATAGGAGCGGGAACAAATTCGGAACATGGCAAAATGGCAATCTCTTTGTAAAAAGGCACCACAAGGATTATATCGGCGGCAAGAGTGGTTATACTCCCGAAGCCGGCGGTACTCTCATTGCCATTTTCGCACTTCCGATTACTTCGGAACAAAACCATAGTGAGGTTGGGACTGGCGAGGAACTCCGACCAATAGCAGTTATATTATTGGGCACAGATAGTGATAAGGGCGTTAAGTATGAAGTTGCCGAATCTATCATTGATTACATTACTCAAAATGTATATTACAAGTAGCAACCCTTTTCCACTTAAAGAAACAGTGATTTATATCTGATATTCTGCAGAATTACAGAATATGTTACAATCATGTCATGGGAATTCAGATACTGGCAAAGAAACATAAAAAGATACCGAAAACAGCACGACAACTAGAGCGCCACTTTAAGGGTGTTGCTAATCACCGAAGGATCAAGATCCTGCAACTAGTGGCAATTAATAATGGTATTACAGTTGATGGGGTAGCCGTAGAACTTAACGGTAATTTCAAAACAGTTTCTGACCACATACGCAAACTGCACCAGGCTGGTTTGGTAAACAAAACATACAAGGGTGCCTCGGTCACACACAGCCTTTCTCCGTATGGCCAGACTTTTATAAAATTTATTAATCAATTCTGATATTCTGCAGAATTACAGAATGATTCTAATGGTGGGGATGAAAATATGAATAGGGGATTTTGGGATAAGTTGCCGAAGCCGTTTTTCGCTCTTGCGCCAATGGCAGATGTTACAGATGCGGTCTTTAGGCGTGTAGTGGCAGAGTGCAACAGGTTAACCCCGGCTAAGAAAGCGGGGCCGGATGTTATGTTTACCGAGTTTGTGGCAGCCGATGGACTTATGCATCCCGTCGGTCGCAAAAAGTTGCTTATTGACCTTAAGTACAGCGAAATTGAACGTCCGATAGTAGCCCAAATTTGGGGTGGCAAGCCGGAAAATATTGAAGGTGCAGCCAAACTTGTGCGAGACTTGGGGTTTGATGGGCTAGATATCAATATGGGTTGTCCAGACAGGGGAGTGGAGAAACAGGGAGGGGGAGCGGGTCTTATCCGCCAACACGACTTAGCGCGGGAAATTATTGAGGCGGCCACTAAGGGTGCAGACCCACTACCCGTCTCAGTCAAGACACGCATTGGTTACAACAAGATAGACTTTGAGTGGCTCAAGATGCTCATGAGCTCTGGCATTGCTGCACTTACGCTACATTTGCGCACCCGTAAAGAGATGAGCAAAGTCCCCGCGCATTGGGAGCTATTTGGTCAACTTCGCGGCCGAGTTCCAGTTCTTACCCCTTCGGATATTGGCTACGCCGACATGACCAGTCGCCGTGGTCCGGACTCAACAACAAAGTTAGCCAGCTCCTACATAATTGGCAATGGGGATGTACTTGATTTAGCGGATGCGAGAGAGAAAGCCGTGAGGTTTGGCGCAGATGGAGTAATGCTCGGTCGGGCTATTTTTGGCAACCCGTGGCTATTCTCCAAAAGGGGTAAGCCCGAGTGGTCTGAAGTTTTCAGCGTCATGATTTATCACAGCAGATTGTTTGAAGAAATATATGTCGGCGTCAAGAGTTTCGCTCTGATGCGCAAATTCTTTGGTGCTTATGTAAGTGGCCACCCTCAAGCCTCCACTCTTCGCGATTCACTCATGAAGTGTAACAACGCAAGAGAGGTAGAGGTGGTATTGGGGCCAATGATGTTATAATGTCAACATGTCGCTTTATCGCAAATACAGACCAGTAAAATTTAGTGAAGTTATCGGCCAGGAGCACGTGGTCTCT
>Ga0209542_10013592_pt1 | contig 14006 bp, 12 predicted proteins | sample RifCSPhighO2_01_FD_184028 | JGI IMG/M metagenome (GOLD analysis project Ga0209542, IMG submission 184028) | Soil microbial communities from Rifle, Colorado - Rifle CSP2_plank highO2_0.1 (SPAdes) (version 2) | ecosystem: Environmental > Terrestrial > Deep subsurface > Rock core/Sediment ...
TATCTTAATTGTTATAGTTGCTATCGCAGCATTATTCTTTTTAGGTGTTTTCAGCGGCTCTGCACCAAACTCATGCCAGATAGGGGCTCCTTTTAATTGTTTAGACTCAAATTCAGTAGATAATAAAATAGATTTACAAATAGGTGTGTTAAGCAGTGTAAAAGACGTAAGTAGCGCAAATTTTGATTTAACAGTAAATGGGGATCCGGCTGCTTGTGCTATAACAATGGTTCCTGATCCACTTCCCTCTGGAGGAAAAGCAACAGTTACATGTACTCACAGCATAGAAGAAGATGAAAAATTCAGCGGAGAAATTGTAATAACTTACGATAATAAACAAGGATTAGGCGGTAAAATAGCTAAAGGAACATTCTCAGGTGCAGTAAAATCAACCACTTAATCTTCTTTTATTTTTTTAAATTCTAAAACATCCCCAACACTAACATATTTTGCAGTATCTTTTGGTAGTTCAATAACATATTTTGCTGGATTTCTAGGAATAATTAAAGGTGTAAAAGACATTACGTTCTTTCTCTTATCCACAACCTTATATTCCTTGTCAAGCCATACAATATCTATAGTAAAGAATACAAAAAACATATGTAAAGTAGTCTCGAAAATGCCTTCTTGGTCAGCAACCAACACTAATGCCTCTCCTCTTTTTAATGGCCTGGAAAACATTAAACCCTTAAGTTTAGATAGAACATCTTCATTAAACTTTACTTTATCAGCTAATACAACCCCTTTATTGATTATCTCAATCATTAATAATAGGCTCAGTATTAATCTTTATAAGTATTTTCATAGAAACGTTTAAATACACTATTTACAGAGTTTTCTATAGAAAATGGAAATAATGACTATAGGCGGTTATAATGAAGTAGGCAAGAATATGACCGCAGTAAAAGTGCAGGATGAAATTGTTGTTTTTGATATGGGTCTATATCTGCCAAGTATCCTTAAATTTCAGGAAGAAGGAGACCCAAGAGATTTAGGAAAGAAAGAGCTAATAAAAATAGGCGCTATCCCTGATGATGCCCAGATAGAGAAAGAGAGCTCAAAAGTAAAAGCAGTAATCTTAGGTCATGCCCACTTAGATCATATAGGTGCTCTTCCTTCAATGATTTTAAACTACAGCTGCCCTGTTATAGGAACACCATATACTATAGGAATTCTAAAAACCTTGTTAAACGACAGAAAAATAGACATAGACAATAGATTGAAAGTTCTTAATGTTAATACCCTGTTCAAGATTTCCAATAAATTAACTGTTGAATTTGTAAACATCACACATTCTACAATACAAACATCTATAGTAATCCTCCATACTCCAGAAGGTAAAGTAGTCTACACGAATGATTTCAAATTAGATAACCATCCAGTTATAGGCAAAAAGCCAGATTATGAAAAATTAAAATCATTAGGAGATGGCAGTGTAAAAGTATTAATCTTAGACTCTCTGAATTCAACATTCCAGATGAAAACACCCAGTGAGAAAGTTGCAAGAGAAATGCTTAAGGATGTAGTTCTTGGAGTTAATACAGAAAATAAAGCAATTGTTGTTACAACCTTCTCTAGCCACATAGCAAGATTAAGAAGCATAATTGATTTTGGAAAACATTTGAACAGAAAAATAGTTTTTCTTGGAAGAAGTCTTGAGAAATATGTTGGAACTGCCGAGAATTTAAAACTAGTTAGCTTCAAAGATCAGGTTGAAATAATTGGTTTCAGGGAGAAAGTAAAAGAAAAATTAAAAAGAATTATGAAAAATAAGGATAAATACCTTATAGTATGTACAGGAAACCAGGGAGAGCCAGATGCAGTTTTAGCAAGGATGGCTCGTAGAGATTTGCCTTGGAAATTTGATTCAGGAGACATCGTAATATTCTCATGTAGAACTATCCCCACAGCAGAAACTATTGCTAATAGGGATGAATTAGAAAAAAATCTAAGAAAATCAGGAGTAAGAGTTTTCAAAGATATCCATGTATCAGTCTTGCCAGACACGCAAGTTGTTGTTAACGATGAAGAATCTATGAAAATTAAAAATATCGGGGACATAGAAGAAAATGAAGAATTAAAAGTAGCGTCTTTTGACCATTCAGATTTTAAGATTAAGTGGTATAACGCTAAATTGATAAAACATAGCTATGTCGGTAAAATATTCAATCTTAAGACGAAATCAGGTAGAAGCGTTAAAATAACAAGTGGGCACAGCGTCTTTAAACTTTCTAAAGGTAAAATAATAGACGTTCCAGGAGATGACTTAAAAATAGGAGACTATTTGGTCATTCCAAAAAAATTTTCATGGAGAAAAAAGTTGGGGGAAATTGATGTTACGAAGTATTTGGAATTTTCTAAAAGTAAGTATAGCCCCCACTATACGGATGATAAATGGATTTATTATGCCAAACGGAAATTGATTCCTAGAAAAATTAGTCTAGAAAAAAATTTTGCTAGATTATTGGGTTATTATCTGGCTGAGGGATCCGCTCCCAGACATCTAAGCTTTGTTTTAAGGAAAGATGAAAAAGATTTAATCAGGGAAATAAATTTTTCTATCGAGAATATATTTCCTAATTACAGTATTAATTGTATAGAAAAAGAGAGTTCGTGTGAAATTCAAGTTGGTCATAAATTATTGAACAGGCTATTTAAAAAATGGTTTAATGAAAATGCTAGAACAAAGAAGGTACCTGATTTTGTTTTTTCTGCTAGTGATGAGTTTAAGTTGAATTTCCTAGGAGCATATCTAAATGGTGACGGTTGTCCTGATTTAAATAAAAAGGGAAGGTATTTTAGAATTAGAACAAAGACTGCATCTAAAAAGCTGGCTTCTGATCTATTATATCTAATGTCTCAGGTAGGCATATGTGCTAAATTTGACCATAAAGAAGTAGGTAAACCAAGGTATATTGCCGGAAACAAGAAAAAGACAGGTGAAACAACTTCCTATGTTGTGAGAATACAAGGAAAACATAATATATTCAAATTAATCCCCTACCTATCTCAGAAATATAAAGATAAATTTTCAGATTATGATTACAAAAAAACCACCTTGTCTACTCCCGAATCTTTACCTTTATCTGAACTCGATATAGATGGAATCATTTCCAAACCAAATACAAGCCTAAGATATTACATAAACTGCATAAGACAAGGAAAGTCTCTAAAAGGGAAACATATGCATATAAATCCAGAAATTATTAAAAGAGACTCATATGAAATAAAAGAAGCCACTAATAAAATAATAAATGGAGATTTACTATTTGATCCAATAGATAGCATTGAAATTGAAAATTACGATGGAGAAGTATACGATTTTGAAGTTCCTAATATGCAAAACTTTATTGGGGGGTTTGGGGGGATATTCCTGCATAATTCAGGTCATGCCTCTTTAGAGGACCATAGAGATATGATAGAATTGATAAAGCCTAAGCATATAATTCCTAGTCATGGGGATTACCAAAAAGTTAGTGGAATATCAGAACTAGGAAAGGAAATAGGATACAAAGAAGGTAAAAATATTCATTATGCAGAAAACGGAGATGTAATTAAACTTTAGATAATTTTATATATACAAATATTATTTCTTCAATAGAGGTATTTAAATGTTCAATAAAAAAGCTCAGGCCGCAATGGAATTTTTAATGACCTATGGCTGGGCTATCATGATAGTTCTTATTGGTATTGGCGCTTTATTCTTCTTAGGGGTTTTTAATCCTTCAACACCTTCAGTTTGTAACATTGCTTCTCCTTTTGTATGCCAAGATGTTGTAGTAAGTCCATTCGGCGGAGATTTTATACGTATAAAATTAGCTGCTACAAATATAGATGTTGCTTCAATCACTAATATAAAATTAGGGGGCGTGGACTGTCCAGGTGGGAACATAAAGAGAGGAATTAAGACTGATTTATCAGATCAAGTAACTGGGACTGACATTAGCAGTGTTAAAAATACTCCTTTAATAATCTCATGTACAATGAGTCCACCTGCATCTTCTCCTGGGTCTAAATTCTCAGGTACATTTGAGATTAGTTGGACAAAGCAGTTTGGTGTAAGCCATAACACTATGGGAACATTCTCAGGAACAATAGAATCCTAATCAGCTATTTCCTAAATTCATAAAATTTTCTTTGCTTTCTTTTAATATTTCTCCATTCTCAGCAGAAATCTTTAGGTTAACAACATTTGTACCATGCATAAGTAAGGTTATATTCCATATTAAACAGTCTTTACTTTGCAATATCACAATCTTTCTTTTTACACCAGAATAATTCTCATTTACCTTTTTCAAAACATCTTTTATGCTGAATTTAACTTTCTCCAAATCAATTTCACCAATAACATCTTTATTTTCACTAAAAACATCATCCTCAAGTTGAATTTCAATTTTCTCATCAACCTTAAAAGAAGTCATTTTATCTTTCTCTTTATTGTAAAAATCAAACTGCCAGAACTCCTCACTATCATCAAACATGCTGAAGCATCCACATAAAAAGAAATCTTTATTTTCTCTTTTCCAGTTCTTAAAAACCTCAGACTTTTTTAATTTTTTAAAGAAATTTAGCATTTTCTTGTCTCTATATCATTAACAACTTCTTTAACAAAAGTTTTAGGTTTAACTCCAAATTTAATCTTACCCTTACTATCCCTAACAGCCAAGGTCTTGCCTTTAACTTCCTTATCTCCAATAGTTACAATCAATGCAGCCTTCTCAACTTCAGCATCTCTAACTTTCTTTCCAATAGACTCAGACCTGCCATCTAGTTCAACTCTTACTTTATTCTCTTCTAATAATTTAACTATCTCTTTTGCATATTTAGAGTTTGAATCGTTTACAGTTACTATCTTAACTTGCACAGGTGCCAGCCATAATGGAAAGTTGCCTGCATAATGCTCTATTAGAATTCCTATAAATCTTTCTAAGCTTCCATAAATAACCCTGTGAATCATTATGGGCCTATGTTTTTTTCCGTCTTTTCCTTCATAAGTAATATCAAATCTTTCAGGCAGGTTAAAATCATATTGTATTGTTGCACATTGCCATTTTCTTCCAAGGCTATCCTTTATTTTTATGTCTATTTTTGGACCGTAGAATACTCCTGCTCCTTCATCAATGCCAAACTTAATCTTTCTTTTCGTTAAGACTCTTTTTAATGTGCTTATTGCATTCCCCCAGTCTTTGTCGCTTCCTACAGATTTTTCAGGTTTCGTGCTTATTTCAAACTCATATTCTTTAAACCCAAATGTTTTATACATATCTATTACTAAGGTTATCACATTGTCAATCTCGCTTTCAACTTGGTCTTCTGTACAATAGATATGTGCATCATCTTGTGTAAAGTTTCTAACCCTAAATAAGCCATTTAGTACTCCTGATAGCTCATGCCTATGCACAACTCCCAGTTCAGCAATTCTTAATGGAAGCTCTTTATAACTATGCAGGTTGCTTTTATAAATTAATATTCCTCCTGGGCAATTCATAGGTTTTATTGCAAAATCCTGGTCATCAATTTTCGTAAAATACATATTCTCCCTATAATTATCCCAGTGTCCTGAGGTTTCCCATAACTTCTTGCTTAATATTGGAGGTGTGCTAACTTCCTCATATGCATTTCTATGCTTTTCTTTCCAGAAACTAACTAATTCATTTTTAATTATTGTGCCTTTTGGATGAAAGAATGGGAAACCAGGGCCTTCCGGTCTAATTGAAAACAAGTTTAATTCTTTGCCTAATCTTATATGGTTTCTTTTTTCAGCTTCCTCTAACTGCTTCAAATAATCTTTCAGTTCTTTTTCCGAATAAAATGCAGTGCCATAAATCCTTGTAAGCATTTTATTCTTAGAGTCTCCCTTCCAGTATGCCCCTGCAATCCTTAATAGTTTAAACTGTTTTATTTCAGAAGTATTTTTCACATGAGGTCCAGAGCATAAATCCTCAAAAACATCCCCTGTTTTATAGAAAGAAATATCCCCTTTAAGCTCATCCAGCAATTCAAGTTTGTATGGCTGATTTTTTAATCTTTTTTTTGCTTCAGCTTTACTAACATTCTCTTTAGAAAAAGGATAATTCTTTTTTGCAATCCTTCTCATCTCATTTTCTATTTTTACTAAATCATTTTCTGTAATCTTTAAATCATCAAAATCATAATAAAATCCTTCCTTAATAGCAGGACCAATAGCCAACTTAACTCCAGGATATAATCTCACTATTGCGGCAGCTAAAATATGTGACGTAGAATGTCTTAACTCCTCTAGAGATTTTGCCATAATAAAAAACTGTCTAAAGATTATATAAACTTAACGACAGTAAAATATATAAACTCATTCCTATTAAAAAATAGCATGAAAAGAGGATTTTTTATAGTTTTATTGTTTCTTATAGCATTAATACCCTCAGCAAGTGCCTTAGTTGAGATGGGGGATTTCACAGAAGAAAGATATAACCTTGGAGACTCAGTGACAGTAGATGGCAAGGTTGAAGTCACTAATGATTTAAAGGGAATCTTTAATATAAAATTAGTCTGCCCAAGTACAACATTCCCATTAAAAGTAAAAATATTAGACTTAAAGGCAAATCAGGAGTTCTTTTTTGAAGAAGATTTATCAATACCATTAGGGGCTTCAGGAGAATGTCATTTTCTAGCAGAATTACAGGGGGGAGAATCAGACAAGACTGATACTTTCACGATAACTAAAGATCTTCTTGGAGAATTTAAGATTGATAAGGATAAAATACAATTAGGACAAAACGTTAAATTAACAGGAAGCATACTAAGATTATCTCAGACAAATGTAGAGGGTGTAGCAACCTTATTTTTCAAAAAAGGAACAGATACATTACTAATTCAATCAGTTGAGATTAAAAATGGCCAGTTAAGTTATATCTATCAAGCAGAAAATGTGCCGCAGGGGGCGTATAAAGTTGATATAACCGCTCTTGATATCTTTGGAAATGAAATGACATTTGGAAATGTAACCTCTTTTGAGGTAAATGGAGACATAAATATTGATTTAACAACAGACAAACAAACTGTTCTTCCTGGAGAAGAAGTTAAGGTAGATGGAACTGTAAAATACAAGCAAAGTTCAGGTGTTTCAGGTATAAAAATGACAGTAAATGGGGAATCTGTAGTTTTAAATGGATTAGGTGAGTTCTCATATACTAGATTAGTGCCAAAAGATGCAAAAACTGGAGAAACTGTCTTAACTATAACCGCAAAAGATGATGCAGGAAATTTTGGTGAAAAAACCTTTACTTATGCAGTCACTGCTGTCCCAACAACAGTAGCATTATACGTTCCTCAAGAAGAAGTCCTACCTGGAGATAAAGTAGAAGCTTCTGCTTCATTATTTGATCAGGCAGGAGATAAAATGGAAGGAGAAATTAACATCCAGATATCTGATAAATCAAGTACTATCCTTGCTGAAGGAAAAGGAAATGTTGAATATATAATTGAAGAGTTTACTCCTCCTGGAATAATAAACGTTAAAGCATCTTACCAGACATTATTAGCAGAAGATGAATTTTCTATAGGAGAGAAGCAGGATTTTGAAGCTACAGTTACAAGTACAGGTATCTTGATAAGAAACAAAGGAAATGTAAAATTTGACGGAGAAGTAGAATTTTTAACAGGAACAGAAAGTTCATATGAAAAGGTAAATCTTGGCATAGACGAAACCAAAGCAATAAGCCTTGAAGACAGGGCAGGAACTTATGTCCTGATAGTTAACGCAGCAGGTCATAAGATGGAGCTTGGAGAAGTTACAATAGTTGACCAGAGAAATGTTTTCAGCAGATTAACAAGTCCTCTAACTGGTAATGTTGCAGGTGTAGGGGGAGAAGGAACATCTCTTCTAGGTTATATGTTAGTAGCCCTAGTAATGCTTGTATTTATAGCAGGTTTCTATTTCCTTAAGGTAAGAGATATGGAGAAACTTGATTTATCAAGGGAAAGAGAAAGAAGAGAAGCAAAGACATTTAAGGAGCAAATCTTAAAGCAAAGAGAAGATTCTAAAAGAAAAACCTTTGGTAGGGAAATTTCCCCTGATGAAGCAAAAAAGTTTAGAGAACAGTTCTTAAGAAACGTCAAACAAACAGAAGTAAGAGACAGGAATCATCGATTCTAAACTATAAATATTAAATCTTTATCTTCTTCAATTTTTTTAGCATTAAATAATTTGTTTATTATTTTTTCAATCTTCTTCTTTTTCGGAGATTTTTTAAGAAAACTAAGCACAAATCTATCCTTTCCAACCCTCTTAATCTCTTTAAGGGCCTTTTCTATATCATGAAAATTCTGGATAGCAGTTATTGATATAACCACATCAAAGAAATTATCTCTGTAAGGAATATCTTCTGCACAAGCCTGTTTATATAAAATTTTATCCTTCTGTCTTGCTCTGTCTAAGAGATTTTTGGAAGGATCAATGCCATATCTTATACATCTCCAGGGGGTAGTTGTTAATCCTGTGCCGCATCCAACATCCAGAAGTTTATCTTTCTTTTTTACTTTAAAATACTTCTTAATCAGATTAATCTTCTTTAACTGCTCTTCCTTATGCAGTTCTTCATATCCCTCTGCTATTTCATCATAAAAATTCATAAAATCAAAAAGTTGCTATTATTTATAAACATTAAGAATAAATTTTTAAACATACAAAACATGCATTATTAAGAAGAGATGGTAAAAAACAAAAAAGCGCTTATGTTTACATTCATAGCTATAACTCTGTTAATGGTGATAATGGTTTCTTTTTTGATAACACTGCAGACCTCATCCAAAACAGAAACAGAAAAATTAATGGCAAAAGCAACATCTGTAAACGCATTTGTGCAGAATATAAACCCGAATGCAGAATCTTCCTTAAAAGCCTCCGGAAATCAGGCAGTATTAGCTCTCCAGGATTATATGGATGTAGAAGAAGAATATCTAACAGGAAACTCAAATGAAGTATTCAGGGAGGCAATAACAGAAGGGAAATATAGGGGGGTTCAATTACGTATGATGGAAAAAATAATTGATGGCAAAGAAATAAACTTTACTATTGGCGCAACATTAAACGAATTAAGAGCTATAGCTTCAAGAAGCAATATCCTCTTATCTTACGATCCTATAGACAGCAGTTCTATATCATTTTCTATGAAATCCCCTTGGGAATTAGGAATGAATTTGCAGCTTAGAAATGTAAAAGTAGCAGATAGAGAAAAAGAATTAACCTGGAATCTTGGGAATCTGGACATAAACGCAGATATTCCAATATCAAAATACAGAGACCCAGTTTATCTTGTAAGTGATAATGTAAACATCTCTGTAAAAAAAACAAGCATCATTCAATTTGAAAAAGTAGAGGATTTAAGGTCATTTATATCAAATTTTGAGTTTTATGCTCATCCAGATGCCCCTGATTTTATCCAAAGAATGTTCGGTCAATTTGACAGTTCATCTGTAAATGGCTATGAAACAATTTTAGGCTCCTCAGGGCATCAGCCAAACACTCCAAATCCAAACAGTAACTCCTATGTTGATTTCATGTATTGGGGAGGAAAAGCATCTGCTCCAGATTGCGGTGTAACAGGCATACCTGGAATAGATTTAGATGATGCACACAAAACATTGTACACTGGCTCTTCTTGTTAAAACTAAGTTTCTCCAAAAACAAGTCTTTCTCTTGAAACTAAAGTATTTACATCTTTAGTTTTCTTAAATATCTCACCATTTACATCAACAGAAAATCCATACTGCTCAGGTATCATCCCTTTAGTGATATCATCAACAAACAGGAGGGCATTAGGGCTTTCCTCTCCTTCATTCTCCCTAAAAAAAACAATCTGCTCCATCAATGTACTTTCTGTATCTTTTATTACTGCCTGACTAACCATTCTCTGTATCTCAGGATATTTTGTCAAATCCAGCTCACTTATTTTTGCTGTAGAAAGCCTGTTCAATATATCTTCTGAAAAGTAAAATTGTTGGTCAACACTATGAGTAACTAAAAAAAAAGAATAAATCCCTGCTAATACAGTCCCGAATAATATCAATGCTAAAATACTATCTAATGAAAAGAAAAAACCTTTTTTCATCTCCTAAACCTACTTATTCCCCACAAAATTATCAATATTATTATAATAGCAATAGCAATTTTAATAAGTAAACTAGTTCCTCCAGATCTATTCTCTATAACTGCAGGTCTCACAATCTCATCCACTCCAGGAGGAAATATTTCTCTTTCAGATTCATTTACTAGTATAACCTCCTCATAATCATTTCCAAACAACTCCTCGGGATCAACAGTTACTGTCTCAAGAATGTCATCACTATCTGGATCTGTCTTGTAAGCTGGAGATTCTTCCAAAATTATATCTTCTGGTGGAAGAGTTATATATCCTTCCCCTTCAGGGTAGGAAGAGGCAGGTATTTCATCTAAAGTAGATTCTTCTTGAGCTTGCACCATCCCAATCATTAATACTATTCCTATAATTAATAATATCTTATTCATTTTTACCTGCATTGATTCTGATATCCTTTATACAATCTTCCTCCATAGCATAAATAGTTTGCTCCTCCAATTGTTGTACACTGCCAATTCTGCAGACATTGATCCTGATACCTGCAGCTGCAGCTTTGCTGGGGTTGAGGTTTACATTGTCCATTTGCGCATCCATACTGGCAATATTCAGAAGAACTATAGACGCATCCACCATTACTACTATCGCATCTAGTATTTATCTTATAGTTCCCATTACAATATGGTTGACAGGTTACACCAGCACACCTATTTACAGGAGGGTTATTACATTGATTATTATTTGCGCATCCATATTGGCAGTAATCCCAGTTATAATAGCATTTTCCATTACTGCATGTTCCACCAGTTCCAATCTGCCCTGCAGTACATACATTGCCACAGGTTACACCAGCACAAGGATTTTGATTACATCTTCCATTACTGCATCCATACTGGCAGTATTCTCTGTTAAAGCTGCAAACACTGTTTGAACAATAGCCTGCAAAGTATCTATATCCCCCAGAGCAATAGTCTCCTGTATTACAATTAGAGCTTGCCCCACTACATTGTCCATTATTGCATCTGAAGTTATAATTTAGGGTAGAGCTACTACAGAAATTCCCTCTGCAGATAGAACCTTCATTTAAATTATTTGTTACACCAGTAGAATACCAGCTAGTGGAGATAACTCTGCTATTGCATCCAGTTCCCTCAATACAGGAATAATCTACATTTCTCCATTCTTTTTCCTCTCTTTGCTGGCATGCATAATTTACACTAACCCATCTGGCATTTCCAGTAGCAACTAGTCCATCAGTTCCACAACTACTGTCTAAGTCATTAACAGAGGAAGTATAATCTACCCTATTATCACAATTATTATCCTTACCATCACATACCTCACTAACCCCCGGATTAATGGTTCTATCAGCATCATTACAATCACTGCCCCTAGTAGCTGAATAACATGCCCCGCCAAATGAATCAGTACATTCAACATCAGTATCAGCAGCACATAAAGAGCTGCTTCTTGATGTTCCATAACCATCTCTATCTCTGTCATAATAGTAGGTAGCCCTAATTCCTTCATCTACTCTTCCATCACAATTATTATCCTTATTGTCACATAATTCAGCAGCTCCAGGATTAACAAGTCTATCATCATCCTTACAATCCCTATGGCAAGTAGTAGTATCATAATTATCTCTGTCAGAATCTGCTCCCTGCACATGGTCTATCAATGAGAATAAATCACTCAAATCAATTATTCCATCATTTGTTAGATCATATTTTCCTAAACCTTCATTCCAGCCAGAGCTTGAGGTAGTTAATGCAGGAGACCTTATATACGAACTTAACAAATCCATATCAGGATCTCCTATACATGAATCAATTCCAACCAATGCATTTCCAAATCTGAAATCAGTTCTTCTTGCCAAATCATATCCGCAAACTCCACCTTCATCAGACCTCCTATTACAGTTATTATCCTTATTATCGCATAACTCCACAGCTTCAGGGTTAATAGTTCTATCAGCATCATTACAATCTATAATAGTATCAACAAGAATATCAGTTCCATCCGTCTTAGTTCCGCATGTTGTATACTTATCATCATCATTATCAAACAATTCATCTATCAACACATTACAATTATTATTCTTTCCATCACAAATTTCCGCAGCTCCAGGATTCACAAGTTTATCAGTATCAACACAATCCTTATGGCAGGTAGTAGTATCATAATTATCTTTATCTAAATCAGCACCTTCCAAATAATCTATTAACGAAAATAAATCACTTAAGTCTATAATCCCATTTGGGGCAAAGTCATATTTTCCTAAACTTTCACTCCAGCCAGAACTTGAATTTGATAGTGCAGGTGACATAAGATAAGTTGAGAATAAATCTAAATCAGGATCTCCAACACATGTATCTTTTGTAGGTATAATACTTCCAACAGTAAAGCTTCCTCTTCTCGCCAGATCATATCCGCAAACCCCCCCTTCATCAGCAGCAAGATTGCAATTATTATCCTTACTATCACATGATTCTATTACATTTGGATGTATGCTTGCATCATTATCCTTACAATCATTCCCCCCGCAAGTAACACTGCTATATCCATCTCTATCAGCATCAACACATTGGGTAACAGTCAATATCCCACTTCTTACAGAACTACTGCCAAGAGAAGCAGTAAAATAATATTCTGGAGGTTCATCATTTTTAGGTCCAGAAGGAGTTTGTTCTTCATCTCTCTGCCATTCAGTTTTCCATGTAGTCGTAGCTTTCTCATCTAAAACTGCAGCATTATCAGGATTTTTTACAACTCTATCATCATCCTTTGTAAAATCTCTTTCTTTTACATCAAAATTTACAGTTACACCCTCATTACATTTAGGTGCATCAACCGTTAATGTTACATCAACACCTTCAAAAGTTTGCTCTATACTCCATCTAGGATTTTCAACTCTGCAGCTTAACCCACTATCCACAACACCAGTATATTTTTCAATAATAGCCTTTATTGTACTCCCAGAAATTGTTCCAACTTCATTACAATCAGCATTTCCCCAGTTATTTTTGTATTTATCATAAAAACTAGAAACATCACTTACTTCATTGCTATTTAATTTAGAATTATCAGGATCGCCTAAAAATTCAAGCAAAGCAGCGCTTGAAATAGCTTTAAACTCATCAAGTGCATCTGCATTACCTGGACAGTTTAAAGAAGAGTCTACTAAAGCAACACACATAAAAAAAAAGATAACAAGAAAAAAAAATTGTTTCATACCTTTTTTCTCCTAATGAAGTAAAGTACAATTCCGATAATAGCTAGAGCCAATATCACAATGATTACAATCCATAAGGGAAAAGGCTCCTCAACAGCAACTTCCTCAACCCCCCCATCTTCAACTGCCAGTTCCTCAGCAGTTTTTTTTAGTTCTGGAGCTTTCCCTTCTTTTATATTTGAAAAGCTTTCTTCATTCAACCCAGAATTTTCAGCACTTGAAATAACTTCTTGTCTAAGTTGTTCATCATTGCTTAAATCATATGTATCATCTAAAACCTGAACGAAAGCTCCGAGTTTATCAGGATCACCAGAATATTTTTCAATCCCCTCCTGAATCAAAACTTTCTCATCTTCAGTAATAGCATTCACAGAGCCTATAATCAATAAAAAGAATACAATTAATGAAATGAATTTATACATCTACACACCTCCTTTTATTTAACTAATCTTCTCTACTTTAAAAATCTTATTCTTTTCTTGTAAATTGTCTGTAAAGAGCAAAAAAAATCAATAACGCAATAATTCCCAATCCTAAAAAAGGATAAATATATGAGTTAGTTATATCTCCATTATATTTTAGGATAATCTCATTAACATTTTTCCCGCTTACTCCTTGTTCATTGCAATCAGCATTATCCCAGTCATCTTTATACTTTTCATAAAATCCAGTTAATTGTGTTATTTCAAGTGCATCAA
>Ga0209542_10013595_pt1 | contig 14002 bp, 12 predicted proteins | sample RifCSPhighO2_01_FD_184028 | JGI IMG/M metagenome (GOLD analysis project Ga0209542, IMG submission 184028) | Soil microbial communities from Rifle, Colorado - Rifle CSP2_plank highO2_0.1 (SPAdes) (version 2) | ecosystem: Environmental > Terrestrial > Deep subsurface > Rock core/Sediment ...
TAACGCAATTAATAGATGAAAATGCCTTATACCATGAAAGGCTAACCGGCATTGTAGATGCTTATTTAACAAAACAGTCCAATGATCTTAATGAGGTTATGAAATCTTTTACTGTTATTGCATCTTTAATATTGCTGCCTACATTAATAGCAGGAACTTACGGAATGAATTTAATCCTTCCATTAAGAGCTCATCCTCAGGGATTCTGGATTTTATTAGGCGTGATGGCTCTGGCTGTAACATTGATGTCCTTATTCTTCAAGAAAAAAGGCTGGGTTTAATTACTCAACCAATAAAGCCGGTTTTCCAGGTAAAGCTTTCTCACTATTCTTTTTTACCTGAAATTTTAAATTAAATTCTTTTTCAAAAACATCTTTAGCCTGAACAAAAAGCTTGTATTCCTTATCTTGGTCTAATACAACTTGAGGAATCTTGCTAACATCATTAACTAATTTTGGGATTATTTTTCTTATTTCATCTGCATGCTCTTTAATCATAACCGCTTCAATAATACTTTTAATCTCCCTGGTTTCTTTAATAATCCGCTTAACACCACTAACCAAATCATACTTCCATTTGTCTGCAACAAACAAAGTTACAATCTTTGGCTCTATCTTAATTAACTTTAATAATCTTCTAATATCATTGCTAACTGCATTAACTAGCTCTTCTGAGTATAGTAATTCCTCATCAATCTTGCTTTCATCATAATTAGGCCAATCAGCTATACTAACAAATCCTTTATTTCCTAATTTTTCCCATATCTCCTCAGCTAAATGAGGGGCAAAAGGACTCAGCATTAAAACTAGATTCTCCACAGCTTCTTTCTTATTTCCTTCCACTTTATACAAATAATTAACAAATCCAATAATCTCTACTAAAGCCAGATTGTATTCAAAATTATCTATATACTTAGTAACATCTTTTATTGTTTTATTTAATCTGCTTTCAATACCCTTACTATCTTTACCGTCTAACTTATCCAGCAACCCATAGGTTTTATTTAAAAATCTAAAAGTCCCTTCTACGCCTTTATCGCTCCATTCTATATCATTGCCTGGTGAAGAAACAAACATCAAAAAAACTCTGGCAGTATCTATACCATACTTCTCTGCTATTTCATCCTGTGTTATTATATTGCCCTTACTCTTGGACATAACAACTCCATCCTTATGCAGCATGCCTTGGTTAAATAACTTAACAAATGGCTCATCAAAGTCTAACATCTTTAAATCCCTTAAGACCTTAGTAAAAAATCTAGCATAAAGAAGATGCATAACAGCGTGCTCAGCTCCACCTATATACTGGTCAACAGGCATCCAATATCTTATTTTTTCTTTGTCAAAAGGCCCTTTTTCATAATCAGGACTGCAATATCTTAAGAAATACCAGCTAGAATCAAAAAAAGTATCCATAGTATCTGTTTCTCTTTTAGCTTTTCCACCACACTTGTTGCATTTAGTGTTTACAAACAAATCATTCTTAGCTAAAGGATTTCCTTCTCCAGTGAATTCAACATTCTCTGGCAATAATATTGGTAAGTCTTTTTCATCAACAGGAACAATCCCGCATTTATTGCAGTAAACCACAGGTATTGGAGTCCCCCAATATCTTTGCCTGGAAATTAACCAGTCTCTTAACTTATATTGGATAGTAATCTTTCCAAATTGCTTGCGCTCTATAAACTTCGATATCTCATCCATAGCATCTTTATTATTCATACCATCAAACTTTCCAGAATTAATCAAACTCCCATCTTCAACATAAGCCTTAGTCATCTTCTCTGAATCCAGATCATAATCTGGACTGATGACAACCCTGATAGGGATATCATATTTCTTAGCAAATTCAAGATCTCTCTGATCATGGGCAGGAACAGCCATTATAGCTCCAGTGCCATAATCTAATAAAACAAAATTTGCTATGTAAATAGGTATTGCATTACCAGTCAAAGGATTAATTGCATATCTTCCAATAAACATTCCTTCTTTTTCTTTTTCTTCAGTTCTAGTAAACCTCTCCTCTAAGACAACTTTGTTGATAAACTCCTTAACATCTTTTTCATGCTTAGTATCTTTAACTAATTCCATAACCTTAGGATGTTCAGGTGCATAAACTAAAAAAGTAACTCCGAAGATTGTATCAGGTCTTGTTGTAAATACAGGTATTACATCCTCACTATCCATTAGCTTAAAATTAATTAAGGTTCCTTTGCTTTTTCCAATCCAGTTCTTCTGCATTGTCTTTATTCTTTCTGGCCATCCTTCTAGTGTGTCTATGCTTTCTAGTAATTCCTCTGCATAGTTGGTTATCTTCAAGAACCATTGTTCCAAATCCCTGATCTCAACACTACTTTCGCATCTCCAGCATCTTCCACTTACAACCTGCTCATTTGCCAACACAGTCCCACAACTATTACACCAATTAATAGGAGCTTTCTTTCTATAAGCTAAGCCATTTTCTAAAAACTTCAAAAAAAACCATTGATTCCATTTATAATATTCAGGATAGCAAGTAGCTATTTCTCTTGTCCAATCATAGCTTTGGCCTAGTAAATTAAGCTGTTCTCTAAACCCTTTTACTATTCCTTGAATATGCTTCTTAGGATGGACTTTATATTTTATAGCAGCATTTTCAGCAGGTAAACCAAAAGCATCGTAACCCATAGGATATAATACATTAAATCCATTCATTCTTTTAAACCTAGAATAAACATCGCCAATAACATAATTCCTGACATGCCCCAGATGCAAGCCAGAACCGCTTGGATAAGGAAACATCTCTAGATTGTAGAATTTAGTTTTATTACTATCTTTTACCTCAAATATCTTATTGTCCCTCCATTTTTTCTGCCACTTGTTCTCTATATCTTTAAAATTAAGCATATCTCAGATTTAAAGAATTAGCTATATAAAACTTTTCCTATACTTTAATCTTCTTCTTAATTTTAAAATACTTGCTAAATATAAATGTAGAAGGCAAAAAAGATACTAAAGGCCTAGTGCCTAACTTAACCCCGCCCATATTTAAAATATAAGCATTGAGGCTACTACAAACGCCTTTTTTAAGATTATATTTGGCTTTAATCTTGTAAAGATTATTCCATCTTATACCTCTAATTATAGCCCAATAAAGCATAGCAAGGTATTGCTTTACTGAAAAATCAACCTCTCTGCTTCTCTTTAATAATTGATTTAAAATCTTCCCAACATTATATCTTTGTCTGTTTGTATATCTTTTAGGTTGAACAGCATAAACAGTAAATCCTTTAAACCTTTTATATTTTGATTTTAACAGGTCCTTTAATGACCTTTTTATTAGATGTCTACCTAGTCTAAGATCTAAATCAACAACATTCCCTTTACCATCATATATAGTTGAATGAGTCATACCTCTAGTAAACAAAGATATGAGATAAGATGAGATAGTGAATAGTTTTATTTTTATGCTGTTTAAATTAGGTTTTATTATTAACAAATCTCCTTTTTTCAAATATGGCTTTAATAGCCTAACAGCTGCATCAATATTCTCTTCCTTGTTATTTGTGGCTTTTCTTTTATATTTTATATATTCCAATGTTTACCCCATAATTACATAAGCTAAAATTCTATTTAAATGTTTTTATATCTTAGGGGACGCGTTGAAAAAGTTCTAAAAATTCTTTAATAATATTGTGGGCTATAGCCCTACAATACATCTCTGCTCTTTAGGGGGAATTTTAAAAAAGCGGGCCCGATGGGATTTGAACCCACGACCTATTCAGCGGTAATTGGCCTAAACCAGATTACCTCAGCTTAGAAGGCTGTCGCTCTATTTGCCCAATAAGCAATTTCTTACTTATTTCCAAGCTGAGCTACGGGCCCATACTCTTTTATTAATGTACTAAAGCTATTAAAATGTCTTTCTAGAGTATTATTTATATATTTTCCTATAATCACAGATGTTAGATGATATCTTACTATTCCTAAAGTCTTTTGAGACAATCTTATTGCTTCAATTATCTGGGCTTTAGAATCATTTATTTCCCTTATTTTCCTAATATCATCTAAATTAAAACCAACCCCACACAGGATTGAATTCCAGTTTTTTCTATTTTCAGGTCTGCTTATTTCCTGCCAATTTAGTTTATTTGAATTTATATTATTTGTAAGATCTATCTGTGGTCTAATCCAAGATATTTTATTTAAGAGCCTTTTTAATTTCTCTACTTTATCTAAAGTTATTATCTTTACTTTTCTAGTTTTCCTTATCACTCTCGAAACTAATCTATTGTTCTTTTCTGAAGTGATTATAATTATTTTGTTTATATCCTTAATTTTATTTAATAAATTTAATTTTTCTTTCAGACCGAATATCTTTTTATTCCACGTATTTGAAGTACATTCTAATAAGATCCTTTTATTTTTTATTCTTAGTAAGAAGTCCGGAAAGAATAGGTGATTTTTAAAACTTAAGGGAGGTTCATATATAAAATTAATCCTGTTTGAGATTAAGTTTTCTATTGTCCTTAATTCTAGCCTATTTCTCACTGGTATCCCAGTGGAAGATTTGTAGGAGTAATTTTTTAAAGATTTTATTGCTTTCTTTTTTATTTCTTCTAATTCTTTTTTATTTAAATTTTTAACATAATTTGATAGGAAGTACTTATGTTTTATACTTCTTTTTCTTCCTCCATTACATTGCCTTTTTCTTATTTCTTCTTTACCATATTTCTCTATGATTTTATTATATGTTATCTTTCCTCCTTTAATTTGTCCCCAATTTGGATCTCTTTCCTTTACAATTATTGATTTTAATTTAGTTTTGTTTGTTAAATTTAATCTAATTAACTCAAGCAAGATTCCGCCTCTAATTGTTCTAGTTCCTTTTCTAATCTTTTTTATTTGGCTCCCGCTAAGTGCCAACTTAAAAGCTAGATCTTTCCAGGTTAAGCGTTTTTTATCTTTAATTTCTTTTAGAAAATTTTGGGGATCTTTTAAGGAATATCTGTTATCTTCATTTATTCTCATTACTATTTATTCAGGATTTTTGTTTATATACCCTACGCGTATCAGACGCGTAGACGCGTTTATATAAAGCAACTTTACAGAAAGAAACTTTTAAAAGGATAGTTAAAATTCTATTTTCAATGCGCCGATACCGAAGTGGCCTAACGGGACCGCCTGCAGAGCGGTTATTCGCAGGTTCGAATCCTGCTCGGCGCTTTATTTTCTAAAATATCTCCCAAACAACACAAAAGCTTAAATATATAATAATTATATTCTCAAATATGAACGTAAGAAAATCTTTACTCAACACAGCAGGCATTATAACTCTCAGCCTAGCTAACATAATATCCTGCGATTCAGAAGATTCTCAACAAGCTCAAGTCCCTAAACAAGAAATCTTCCAAAAAAGCAACCAAAAAGAAGTAGTAGAAGGAAACATAGAAAGGGTTATCCAAGAAAACGAGACTCCATCAGAATTAACAACCATCTGGGCAAAAGAAATTAAAAACGTACATCCCGAAGATATCAGGATGGCTATTGGAGAAGACGGATTAACATACCTCGCTGGAACAACTAAGATGCCTATAGATAAAAATAGCGATGTAAATATAGCTATCTTTCTTGCAAAACTAGATAGAGACGGAGACAAAGTTTGGATAAAACAATATGGAACATCTAAGGTGAACATGTTAGGAGGTTTTATTGTTGAAAAAATGGGTAATCTCTACATGCTACAAAGTGACTTAGATATAGCAAAAGATAAAGAAGGAAATGCCATTATAGACGGAGGAAAAATTAGATTTAACAGTCGCGCTTTTCTTGTTAAATATAATGATGAAGGTAAAGAAATTTGGAAAAAAAGACTGGCTATAAATGAACATTCCAAACTAGAAAGCCTAACAATAAACAAAGATTATATTCATGTCATTGGGGAAAATGAAAATGGCGTTTTTATAGAGCAATACAAAGGAGATGGAAAACAGACGTGGTGCGAACGGCAAAAGATTAAATGCTTAGATACCATAATAAGTGATGAAAAAGGTAATATATACGCAGCAGGTAATATGGGGCCGCTTGGAGGTAATGAAGTCGTTGTTGAAAAATATAATCCAAGCGGGAGGACAATAGGTCTTAGAGGCTTCGGTATAAAAGATAAGTATCTTGAATTACTCCACAGCAATATTGATAAGATGGGTAATCCTTACTTCATAGGATCTGCTACAGGAAAGACGAATGATCCTACTAATGGTAATTTTTTAAGTAAATTAGATAAAGAATGTAATGTTCTATGGAGTAAGATTATCATTAACATGGCATATGTAGATGTTGGAAATAAATTGGTTTTTGATAAAGATAATAATATATATATTATTGGGGTGGGGAATAATATGTATGAACCTAAAAAGAATGGCAGCATAATTGCTAAATATGACAATAATGGAAATGAAATCTGGAGGCACCCATTTAAAAAAGGTTTCTTTGCTCAGGACATAAAAATTGATGACTATGATAATCTATACATAACAGGAGAAAGAGCTTGGGGGGGCGTATTTATTTCAAAGCTTAAACAAAAATAAATTTTTATAGAAAAGTTTAAAAATATAAACTATATTACAAGAATATGACTATAAGAAAAATTCTAGCAACTAGTCTAGTCGCAACCTTATCTTTAACTAGCTGCGATAACAGTGAGCAAACAGCAAAACAAGACCCTCAAAAGTCAAAAACCACATCTAAATATACTAAAGAAAAAACCTATAGCCTAAGAGGAACAGATTTAGAAGTTCTAACAAGAGGTATGTTAGACTACTGTGTAAAAAATAGAGCACTTATGTGGTAGGATTACTGGGGCACAGATTTTCCTCTAAAGCCTGCCGATAAATATATAGTAAATGAAGATAAAGGGGAAGTATATGCTTTAGGATTTGATCCATTTGGTAGAACTGAATTTGCTGGAATTGAAGGCAAAGAACCAGTGTATAGATTAATAGAATTAATATTCGTAAAACAAGGAACTGAGTGGGTTTTTAAGGAGTTAAACACGTACAAAAGAAAGGAAATATTGGGTTTAAGATCAACATTAAACGAGTTAATAAATTTAAACGAATAATGGACAGAAGAGAATTTTTAAGATATGCTGGAGCAGTAACTTTAGATGTAATAGTAAGCACTAGTATATTATCTTCTGTAGGTTGTGACGACTATAGTGGCTATAGTCGAGGTAGTGATGAAGCTAAGCTCATAGGCAAAACAAGAGAAATAATTAGAAGCGGAAGAGAAAATAAAAAAGAGCCACCATACATTAGACATGACATAAATAATGTTAAATCAAAGCACCCTTTAAAATTCATAGATAATTATCTTGTTAAAATGTATCCTTCCGGTACAGGGGTGGCAGGAATTTTAAAGTCCAGGGGCAGAGCCGGTATTGTATACTCTATCTGTCTAGATGATTGTGAAGACTTAAAAAAGCTCTCAAAAGAGATTAATAGACCGGGGACATATATCCCAGAAGTTTATTTAAGCAAACTAACCTTCGTAGAAGATGTAGAAAGAAAAGACTGGGAACCCATAGCTTTCAAGTATCTTAATGCAAAACGTTTGGAACGAGGAGAAGAAGAAATTTTTAACAAACTGAAGGGTAGAAAATAACCTACAATAGAAAGCCTACTTATCCCAACTGTATTTTATTATTAAGATTATTTAATTTATGGTTTAAACAGCAAGGGCTGTGACTTTATATCTGCCATAAGATGATTCAACCAATCTTTCTTAAATTTAAATCCATTTTTCCTAGCTAACTTATCTATCGCTTTATCAATTCTACTCCCATATTGGGCAGCAACTTTCTTCCTAAATGCAATGCTATAATTCAATCCGATATCCTTAGCCATTTCTCTCAAAACAATCTTATTCTGATCATTGCTTATCTTAAGCATAGGGTGTATTTTCATAGCTTCTATAATAAAATCTCTATCTAAAAAAGGTGTCCTGACATCCATATTCATGCTTTTTACTATACTAGCGTCTCTTGTCAAATCAATACCATACATCTCTTTTAATCCTCTCCAGCATTCCTTATGCACTCTTTCAAAACCCTCCTTACTAAAAACATCTTTATGCCTCATATACCCACATAAAGTCTCCTCAACACCTAATCCGCCTAATAAAACCTTAACCTCATTCTCTTTGGCCAGCTTTAATCCTAAATAAACAACAACTCCAATGCCTACCTTAACACTGTCCTCTGTCTTTAAAATCTTAACAACCTCCTTAACAGCGCCTTCTACCTCATTTAAACCATAAACCTTACTTATAAGGTCTAAGTTTAGCTCTTCAGCAAGCCTCTCACTATACTCCAAATCTTCAGGTTTCTTTGATTTTTCTTGAAAACCAACTGTAAAGCACTTAAACTTTAACCCAAGCTCTTTGGCAATAAAAACCAGTAAACTGCTGTCAACTCCTCCGCTAAGAAATATCCCTAAATTGTCGTCTTTTCTTTTTTCAACTGCTTTGAACAAGCTTTCTTTTAACCTTCTCTTGCTCCTTTCTAAATTTGTCTCTAGACTATTGAAATTATTCTCTAAAGAACTGATTAAATTAACCCATTCTTTTTTACTTATAAGATCATTATTCTTAATATAAAATTCCATGATAAGAAAAAATTATATTTATTTAAAAACCTTTACTTCTTCTTAACTTGTTTAATAGCTTTAGATTTTGGAACTTTCTTGTTACCAGAGCCAGTAGCATATAGAACAAAAACAACAACTATGATTACTATCAAAGTTACTAAGCCTAATCCTAAAGATAAAGCAACTAATGGGCTTATCAAACCTGTTTCTTCCTTATCACTGGTTATTGTCACACTAATAGGTTGTGTTTTAATCTGAGTGCCATCAGCTTTAACACTAATAACTCCGCTAGTGCTTCCTTCTATTCCAGATTTAACCATTCCTGAAACATAAAGTGTAGACTCCTGCCCAGCTCTTAACTTTAATCTCTCACCAGAGCTAGACTCTACCCAATCTCCACTTACACTAACTTCATAAGTAATATCTTTATCCTCACTATTTTTAATGACTACAGGGATAGAAAAGGCATTTCCTGCTGTAACACTGCTAGACAACACAGTAACAGAAACCTCGGTCTCGTAAATATCCTTAACACAATTCTTCAAGGTTATAGTTCCTGAACTAGAATCAGCTGACTTGCCATTCTCATATTCAAGACCAACATTTATAGTATAAGTTCCATCTTTGGCATTTTTAGGAACTAAGAAAGTAAATAGTTTAGTAACATCTTCATCAAGGCCATCAAAAGCATCTAAATCAAAATACACAGCATCTAATAATATTAATTCAGCATTACTTATTGTTAATTTTAAGTCGTCTTGGTCGTCACTACCAAAGTTTTCTACTTTAACAAAAGTCTCAAAATTCTCTCCACAACTTATTAAATTAGGGCTTATTGTAAGGTCTTCTATTCTAACATCATCATCGTCTCTTTCTACCTTAACATCATCACTAACAGAATCACAATTAGTAGCCATATTATCATCTTCAAAAGTAAAAATATAAAGGGTTAAATCATCATTATCATCAAATCTATTAGGAACGCTAAGAGTAATTTCCTTAGTTAATTCCTCATCATCATCTAAATCAAAGCTGATAGTATCTACACTAACATTTTCATTATTATTGTTATCATAAAGTATTAATTCAAGTTCAATATCCTCAATATCGTTACTTCCAACATTTTCAACCTCTATCTCAGCTACTATATCTTCTCCAGCCAATAATTCATCATTAAAATCAAAGTCATTAATCCTTAAGTCTCCAACATTACTACATAAAGTAGGAGCGCTGCCACCTTGTCCAGGATTATTTATAGTAACACTAACTGCTGAAGAAGTAAGTGTAGTATTGCCATCAGTAGCCTGAGCTATTAAGCTGTACAAGCCATTGCTTACTAATGCACTGTTCCATGTTAAACTAAAACTATTATTTCCAGTTGAATTAGTTCCTATCAAAGTGCTGCCATAATAAAAGCTTACACTAGTAGCATCAACCGCTGTAGCAGACAATGAAATATTTCCACTCTGGACACTATTGTTTAAAGGGGAATCTAAAGTAACAGAAGTTAAAGCTGCATTAACACTAAAAGCTAATGCAAAAAATACTAAAGTTGTTATTAATACGCTCTTGTTCATCATTATCCTTTAACCTGTAAAGAACACCCTTAACAAAAATAATAAAAAAGACCATATATAAATCTTTCGGAATTAACTACTAAAGAATGGCTACTTTCTAGTAAACAAGACTTTAATGAAGAATATTGCTACAATAATTAATAAAATATCTGCTATAATCCAAAATATTGTGGATGGCTTGCTTAAAGTACTCCATAATTGGCTCAATAAATCAACTGGTATAAATCCTGCTGTAGTTGATAAGAAACCACCCCCACTTATCTTCTCAACATTAACAGTGGCAATTCCATTAACAATCTTATCTAGAGTTACCCTAACATCATCTCTACCATCGCTGTTTAAATCGACACTTCTTGAAGCTCCAACAGTCAGTGTAAAGCTTACTGGGGTTGATACTACAGTAATAGTAGCTGATGAAGTTGCTACAATATCAAAGGTTATAGTATGAACATTAACACCGTCAACAGTAAATGTAGTCCTGCCTCCCTCTGATCCACTTATCATACCTTGAGTGCTAGAAGCTAAATTAAGGTCTGCGCTTGCTCCTAAAGATGTTGCACTAACTCCTGATGCTGTTAAAACTTTTTCATTACAGCTTGTAACTGTTAAAGTTCCAAACCCGCTATTGCTATCTTTTCCATTATTAAATGTAACACTGGATTCTATTGAAAATGTTCCGGGATTTACAGTAGTTGGTATCGTATAAGTAAACTTGGCTGTTGCATCATTATCAGCATCATCAAAATTCTCAAGATCATACTTGCCTGATGTTTCGTCTAATCCTAAAGCAGAATGGAATACTTTTACTGCAACATCATCCTCATCCTTAGTACCAACATTCTCTACATCAACATCAATGCTTATTGTTTCTCCACAACTTACACTGCTAGGATTTAAAGCCACATCAGTTACAATAACATTATGGGCTTTCCTGTCCAAATCTATATCAATATCTTCTTGGTCACAATTATCATCCTCGTCGCCATCTTCATATGCTTTAACATATAATACAAATTCATCATCCTCACTAAAATCATTATCAGCTGGGATTTCTAAATCTAAAGTAAAGTCTTCTTCATCACCGTCTTTAATTTCTCCAGCGTCTAATTCTTCTCTAACAAGTTCCTCATCTTCATCTATATTGTATAAAAAGGCTTCAATAATAACATCTAAATCTTTATCATCTCCATTTAGCACACTCACATCAACATTTATTGTTTCTCCAAATTCAAAATTATCATTATCATCTGGGTTCTCAACATCAACCTCCAGATTACCTATAGAACCACTCTCACAAACCTCTGGAGTCACTTTAGCATCTAAACTGAATATCTCGCCAACTCCGCTTGTATCATTAATGAATACATTTCCCCCATATGTTCCCACATCAAGATTATCACCCATTGCAACAGTAAATGTAACAATGCTTGAACTTCCGGGAGATAAAGAAAATGTTTGAGGTACAATAGAAAGAGTTAGATTATCACCATCATCATCTCCAGTGTCTACATTATGGGTTATACTTATACTATTAAGTTGTGTGCTTCCAGTATTTCTAATAACAACTGTATTGCTATTACTTTCTCCCTCTTGAGCTGTTAAAACCAAAGGACTTGATACACTATAAGTATCTACACCCAAATCACCAGCTGAGTTTACAACTAGGCTGTATGAAAACTGGCTGCTTGTACTTGATGTTCCATTACTACCTGTTAAACTAACATTTCCATTATAAGTTCCTGCTAAAACTGAACTACTTCCGCTCGGTATTATAACATTAAAGCTGCTGCTTGCTGTAGTTCCATTAGCTATTGTTGATGTAAAATCACTAATTGAAGGCGCATTAATAGTATAGCCAGAAGGGCCTTGTAAATTAGAAGCAGTAAAGTTAACACTTGTAATACTATAAGTTTCTGTGTTACTTAAGTTAAAATTAACAGTGACAGTTTGTCCTAGACTGCCAGCAGGCGTGTTTAAAGCAGTGCCTGTTAAGCTAGCATATGCACCAACAACTACTAACAAAAACATTACTATGCAACTAATAATTAATTTCTTCATTAACTAACACCCGTTAGATTTTATATGGAATAATTATTTAGTATATAAATATTTATATTCTCCACTCTACAATAGTATCTTTCTCTTTTTATAGAAAATTAATAAAAAATACCCTATGTAATAACCAATTAATGCTCCAGCAATAACATCACTCAAATAGTGGATACCTAATATTAATCTGCTTAATCCTATGAATACAGCTATAATCCACCAGTACCATAATTTTGTTTCTTTAAACATAAAAGGTAAAATTGTGAAGGCGATTATAGCGTGCCTGCTCGGAAAGCTAAAAGTGTCTTCTGAGATTAAAGCAAAACCAGGCCTTTCTCTAGCTACCAAAATCTTCAATATAGTAGCAACTAAAAAACTTAAAACTAGAGACAGCCATAAAAACATTAATTTATTCCTTTTACGGAATAGGATTATTGTCGGGATAACTAAGAATAGTATAGCACTTGTAATCCAGTGATCCAATAATATCATTGCACTTTTTAAAAAACCCAAATTTAAAGAAAAGATAAACTCCAGTATCTGATTATCAAAGAAAAAGCTGATTATTAAAAGCGCTATACTTACTGCTGTTATCAAATATAATCTCTTCATACTTTTATTAACCAAATTTTATTTATATAACTTATGAAAACCTTTATTATGCCTTAAGCTTAATAATAATTAATGAGATATGCATATAAATTAATTATAAGATTAATCTTGCTATTTGTCATGCCTATATCTTTTTTCTACTTTGTCTTTACCCCTTTAACAATATACCCCTCTTATTTTCTATTAAAAATAACCGGCTTTGCCCCGCAATACACAAGCTCTGCAGTTTTAGCCTTCCAAGAATTAGCAATAAGATTTGTTCCAGCATGCATTGCCGCATCAGCATATTACTTGCTTTACATCTTAATACTATTGACTAAAGATTTGACATTAATAAAATCAATAAAACTGTTTATCTATGGTTCATTGTTAATTTTAAGCGTAAATATAATAAGAATATATCTAATCATATTAGTTCTGATAAAGTATGGAGTAAACTATTTTAATGTTATTCATTTGTTTTTCTGGACTTTTGTTGCTTCTGTTTATGTAGCATTAATATGGATTTTTCTAACAAAGAAAATGAAAATAAAGCCTATCCCGGCTTATTCTGATATAAAATACCTCTATGAAAAAGCTAAGAAAGGGCACTAAAAAATATTAAGAATGCCTAAACTCAACAAGGTCACAATTATTCCTGCAATTATTACTCCTAGAGTATTGGCTACAACGAATTTTCTAAAACTTAAACCAATTAAATGTGCAGCCAAAGCACCAGAATAAGAACCACTCCCTGGAAGAGGTATAGCTATAAATATCATCAAACCCCATTCGCCATATCTATCAACATATTTATTAATGCTCTTATAAACCATCTTAGAATAATTATCATAAAACTTAGAAAAGATTTTAATTCTTATAAATAAATGTATAAACCCTTTAATAAGCAAATAGATTAAAATCCCTAAAACTATGTTTGTAAGAACAACAATAAAAAATACAGTGTACCAAGGCAGGCCAAAACCACTTAAGGTCAATCCAAAGGGCAGATTAACACTTCCCCTTAAAATTCCTAAAGGGATACCTGCTCTTAATTCAAAAAAAGGCATTAAAGTTATTAAGATTAATACTAACAATTGTAGTGGTATTGACATATTAAATTCCTAATAAGAACTTATTGTTTATCATCACCATTCTGATA
>Ga0209542_10013598_pt1 | contig 13998 bp, 12 predicted proteins | sample RifCSPhighO2_01_FD_184028 | JGI IMG/M metagenome (GOLD analysis project Ga0209542, IMG submission 184028) | Soil microbial communities from Rifle, Colorado - Rifle CSP2_plank highO2_0.1 (SPAdes) (version 2) | ecosystem: Environmental > Terrestrial > Deep subsurface > Rock core/Sediment ...
CAACTAAAGGGTAGTTATTGCACTCGCCAGACCCAATTTTGAAAGCAGTCACATTCAAGCGATTAAGTCTTTCAGCCGCAGCTCTGGAAAATGGCGTTGAAAGATAAATCATTCCCAACGATTCAACATATTTTTTCAACTTACAATCTTCATCTTCCCTAAATGCGCAACGGGTCATTATTTTCCAAATAGATTCCTTTGCATTTGCCGGAACAATCCTTTTAGCAGCGGGAATCATTTCATCTTCAATGACGTGTGTTTGAAACTTCACGCACTCAGCACCGGACTTATAAGCATCCAATACCATCTGTTTAGCTTTTTTCATGCTACCTTCATGATTAATACCAATCTCTGCAATAACAAACGGATAAAAATCTCTTCCTATTTTTCTTTTGCCTATTTTTATAAATGGATTCATTTTATTTTTTTTAAAACGACTCGCAGGTGGTTGCTTAGATTTTGTTTATCCACAATAGATTGCATCACACTTATAAAATCTTTCAAATTAGATAGATATCTTACTTTATCTTGATACTCCTTCATAAAAAAATAATCCATCACGTCAAGGCCAAAAAATTCTATCGACTCAAGCGTAAATCCAGATCTTTTTGATAAATATTCCAAAGACCTTTTATCAAAAAAACATAAATGCTGAAAAGGTAGAAGGGTATTTTGCAATGAACCCATTAAATAGTAAGAAAGGGAATGAATATTTGGAGTATAAGCAATCAAACGACCTTCCTTTATCAGCTTTTTGTTCAATATTTTAAAAAAGGGGAGGGGATCAGCAATATGTTCAACGACGTCAAAAAGAGTAATTATGTTATAAGAGTTATTTTTTTCTTCACTGACATCGTTTCCCTCAACATTTAATCCCTTTTCTTTACAAATCTTCACAAGAAATTCCGCAAACTCCAACCCCTTGTAGTAAATACCCAGATCTGCTAAATAACTTATGAAATAACCTGGTCCACAGCCAACGTCAAGTAATTTAATATTTCTTTTTTTTATATCAACCCTGCTAAGAATATAAGAAAGACGTTCCGGAGCGTAAGTATTTTTTCGGTACTGGAAAGTATCCAATATCTCACGAGTAGTATCTTTAACATATGCGGGATCGTCATAAACCTCCCGATTGCTAAGCTTGTTAAAGTTAATATTGGGAGATACTAATGAACAAGCATTACACTGAAATAATTTATATTTACCGAGCTCAAGATAAAAAGTCTTCTTATCTTTGCCGCATAAGAGACATTTAAAATGAGAAGAAGAAAGAATTGCTTCTTCAAATTTTTTCATTGTGCTTTTTCGATACTCCAACATATTCTTAAAAAAATCACGACTACGAAGTTCGTAAGGGTCTAGTTTAAATATTTTGTAGTCTGAGAGTAAATCTTGCATAATCAGCTAACTTGATGTCTTAATTTCCATTTTCCTGCCCTTTTTTTCCAAAGATGAGGGGATCTACCAGAATCAATATGTTTCCAAAAAGTATTTTCATTAATATCAATGTATTCTAAAAATTCCTTGAAATACTTAGCGGGGAATTCCTGGTCGTATCGATTAACCAGCGCAACACCCTCTTTTCTCGTAATCTTGCCATTTCTGATTTCTTGCGAAGCATCGTAAGTAGCCCTTCCGATACCAAATTTAATAAGCGTAGTGTAATAATGAAATGGATCTATCTTGTCATCTATGCTGCTATATTTAGAGTAACTGCCTTCTGTTCTTTGCACGTTTGCCGCAAAACCAGTGTTCTGAACAGAATAGTAATAATTCTCTTGGGGATCCCATTTTAAGTAGTAACCCAAATATTGCACCTTGATGTGGCGTTTTTTAATTTCTGCTAAAGGAACAGGTAAATAAGGATTTAGGTCACGAATCGAAATTTTTTTCTGGAGTATAAGAGTCTTAGCCGAAACGCCACCGAGATATAGGTTATTTAAAGTTACTCGGTGTGCGAAAAATTCTTCGTTCATAGTAGGTATGTCATTTTCTTCAATTCTATTTCCATATTCTGCTTGGTTTTCGCCATAAAAGATCAAAGAAATGTTATAAAGGAGAGCCAGCTTTGGTGCAATTAGACGCTGACCAATTATAAAAGGCTGAAATGGGTGCAGAAGATTTTCAAAAGCAAGTTTAGTCAGTAGTTTATGGACAATACCATTCGGGGTGAATAAAATATTATCAAACCCACCAACCTGAATCCAAGATATCTGGTTATTCCAACCAATTTCAGTGTACAAATGAGGTGCCCATGTTACTGTGAGCGGATTCATCCCATATTTATTTTTAAGGATGTGTGCAGTAAAGCCGCTATCTTTCCCTCCACTCCCAGGTACAATACAATCGTAATAGCCATCGTTTCTGCGGTATTTGTTACAAAGTGTAATCAGCTCTTTTTCACGCTTTTTCCAATCGATTTTAGTTACTTTGTACTCGGCAAACCTACAGGCATCGCAAACACCATCTTTGCCAAAACCAATTGTAGTCTTCTTTGTTTTACCCGTACTTTTGAACTCTACGGTCGAATTAGGCCTTTGGTTAGAAATGACGCATTTTTTGCAATAGACAACTTTTGTCGGCAGGCCATATTTAGTAACCGTTTTAACCATTTATTTTCACGAACTTAATGAATTCATCAATTATTGTGAGTCCGTCTGGCCCGCTTTTTTCCGGATGGAACTGACAGCCATAAATATTGCCCTTTTTTATAACTGAAGTGAAGTTCATATCACCATACTTAGTCAATGCCAGTACATTATCGTTATTCTTTGTTTCAATGATGTATGAATGCACAAAGTAAACGTACGTATTTACGCTAGTTGAGCGCATAATTGTATCATTCCAGCGTCCTTTATTAAAGGGAAAAATTTTGTTCCAGCCGATATGCGGAATCTTATCAGCATTTTTAAATTTCGGAAAAGGAATAACTTTTCCAGCAATAATGTCCAAACCCTCGAATTCTCCGAATTCATAACCTTTTGTTAACATTAATTGCGCTCCAAGACAAATCCCCAGTATAGGTTTACCTGTTTTTGCAAATGCCTTGATAGTCCCAATCAAATTTCGAATTTTAAGTCCTTCCATGCCAGCCTTAAATGCTCCTACACCGGGTAAAATAATCGCATGGGCATTTTTAATAGTGTCAGCGTCTTCGGAAATAACTAAATCTTTGGTAAACAGTCCCGCTGCATTTGATAAACTGAATAAATTACCAACTCCGTAATCTACGATAACAATTTTTGTGCCGCTCTTTTTCATAATCTGACATTATAGCCGTTTTGTTTTAAATAACGCTTCAGGTCACCAATTGAATAGTCCCGATAATGAAAAACTGAAGCGGCGGAAATTGCTTCCGGATGGCATGTTTCTACCATCTTTTTTACCGAATCCAAACTTCCTGCTCCTCCGCAAACAATCACGGGTACGGGCGAAATGGCAATAACCTTACTTGTCAATTCCAAATCAAACCCTCGCCTAGCACCTTCATTATCGATTGAAGTTATTATAATTTCTCCAACCCCCAGCGATATTGCTTTTTTTATCCATTCTATGGAATCAATATCGGTTTTTTCCCGTCCACCATCCGTATAAGTTTCCCAGCGACCGCCGTTGATCTTTTTAGCTTCAACAGAAAGAGCAATACATTGGGTACCGAATTTGTGCACTGCTTCAGCTATAAATTCTGGATTGTGTACGGCATACGTATTAATGGCGATTTTGTCGGCTCCTGCTCTTAGTGCATTATTAATGTCGTTTATTGACCTGATTCCACCACCTACCGTTTTCGGGACAAATATTTTTTTCGAAATCGTCTTCAATAAGTCAAAATCAAAATTTCGCTGATAAAGACTCGCAACAATATCCAAATAAAGTATTTCATCCGCACCGGCTTTGTAATATTTATATGCGAGATCAATGGGATTGCCAACAACCCGTAGTCCTTCAAGATTAATACCCTTGACTACATTTGGGCCTTTTATATCCAGCCTTGGAATTATGCGTATATTTTTCTCTGAACTTTTTTTAATACCATGGTGGGCATTCATTAGATTACAATGGTATTTTAACTTTGCGAACGTAGCGATTACAAATATGAGGATAGTTTAAGCAAGAGAGTCAAATATCGTAAAATTAACCAGTGAAAAAATATTTTCTTATCTTCTTTTTCTCGATTATTGCAATCTTTATTCACGGATATCAATTTGCTTATTCCGATCAAGAGATTTTCATCCCCTATATTTTGAGATCGGCAGACCAATCGCTTTTCCCACAAGATCAAATATTTAATCAAAGCTCGGCACACTTATCTTTATTTTACCCATTGGCCGGATTTATGACGAAATTATTAGATATTGAAACAATCTTCTTTACAGGCTATTTAATATTTCAATTTTCATTCTTTGTTGCCATCTATCGTTTATCAAAAGTTCTATTGAGCGATCAATATCTTGCTTATTTTTCACTTTTACCATTTATGTTGCCAAAGTTTATTGGCGGTACGGCAACGCAAACATTTGATTTATTTTTTGGTTACCGTTCCATAGGAGTAGTTTTACTTATACTATACTTATCTTTTTTAATAGAAAAAAAATATTTAAAGTCGGGCTTCTTGGCCGTAGTTGCTTTGCTGTTTCATCCGCTTTCAGCCATTCCGGGTATTTTTTCCATTCCGGCTGTATTTATTCTTAATGCAAAGGTTAAATTACTATCTCTGTCAAAATTTATTGCATTACTATTAGTTTTATTTTTAATAATTGTTTTAATCGGACAAAGAAATATTATTTCATCTCTCCTGTTAAGAGATGAAAGTTGGATTTCAATAATGAAATTCAGAGCAGATTATCTTTTTACATCTACTTGGAAATTGTCAGCATGGGGTGCTTTCTTTATGTACTTTGTAATATGCGTGATTTTTTTAAATTTGCTAAAAAAAGGCGTGAAAAAATCTGTAATAATAATTAGTTCAACCGCAATTATTATATTTTTGATAAATACTGTCTTGTTAGAATGGATAAAATTACCCGGATTTGCCAAGCCTCAACTTATCAGGTCAATTGCACCCGTTGCTTATATGGCACTATCTTTGTCACCACTGTTTTTAACTTATAAAGATAAAATACTGAAAACTTTGGGAATTGTTACGTTTACTTTTCTTTGTTTAAACCTTTTTTATTATTTTTCTATTTCTGCAATACTTTTCATAATTACATTTTCTATCGTAAAAAATAAAAGTACGTTAGTGCCGTCAAAACACTTTGTATATCTAATCACAGCGCTTATCTTATCAACATATATAATCCTTAATTATGGTGCGTATTTAAATCTACAGAATAAGATACAGTTTCCTAAAAAAGAGAATGACTGGATTAATCTTCAAAAATGGGCAAATCAAAATACCCAGAAATCTGCCACGTTTTTAGTACCACCAAAAGAAACCGGATTTAGAATATTTTCCCACAGGCCAATAGTCGGCGACTCGAAAGATGGAGCTGTAGTAATTTATAATCCGCAATATGCAAGCTACTGGTCAAATTTAATGAAAGATCTATCAAATTACGAAGATTTAAATGAACAAGAGTTTTCCTTATTAAAGAAAAAGTATTCTTTTAATTACTTAATTACAAAAACAAATCAAATAGTTAATCTGGAAATTATTTATAAAAACAAATCCTATATTTTATATAAAATCTAATTAGAAAAACTATTATATGCTATTATTGCTTTAATTCTATGCTTAAAAATAATTGGACAATTGGTGTTACCGGGGCTGCGGGTTTTATTGGAAGCCATCTTTGTGAACGGCTTCTTATTGAAAATTTTAAAGTGATAGCAGTTGATGATCTATCAAAAGGAAGTCAGGAAAATATAAAAAGCATAATATCTAATAAAAATTTTTTGTTTCACAAATTAGATATAACAAATACAAAAAGAGTGCAACTCGTATTTAAAAACGTAAATGTCATAATTCATCTTGCCGCTTCAAAAATTCCTCGATATGGGGGAAGGTATTCGACATTAATAACAAATACGAAAGGAACAGAGAATTTGCTAAATGTTGCAAAAAAAAATAAAGCTAAATTCATTTTTATTTCAACCTCCGATGTGTACGGAAAAAATCCAGAGTTACCATTTTCGGAAAAGAGCAATCTAGTTTTGGGATCCTCCGAAATTGCCAGATGGTCGTACGCAGTTTCCAAAATATTTGACGAGCATCTTTGTTTTGGGTATTGGGAAGAATATAAAGTTCCTTTTGTCATTCTACGTCTATTTGGAGTTTATGGTCCGCGTCAACACAGAAGCTGGTGGGGAGGACCGCAGGCACTTTTTATAAACAAGATCATAACGGGAGAAGAAATTGAAATACATGGTAATGGTCACCAGACAAGAACGTTTATTTATATTAATGATGTTGTTGAAGCATTCATTAAGTCTATATCGTCCAAAAAAGCAAATAATCAAATAGTTAACATCGGTGGAACGCATGAAATTTCCATTATCGAGCTTGGAAGATTAATATCTAAACTCCTCAAAAAACCGCTCAAGATTAAAAAAGTACCCTATCAGTCTTTTACGGGTAAGAAATATGAAGATGTAAGAAGAAGAATCCCGTCAATCAAAAAGGCTAAAGAATTGTTGAATTGGGAACCAAAAGTGTCTTTGACAGACGGACTTAAAGAAACAATAAGTTGGCACTTGAAAACTAAATGATTTACTTTCTTGCGCCTTTTTATAATGAGGAGGAATTTTTAGAAAAATTTATTAATAATTTAACCCAATCGGCAACAAAATACTTCAAGCGAAATTATAAAATTGTTTTAGTTAACGACGGAAGCCAGGATGGTAGTCTAGATATTGTCAAAATATTTGAGAAGAAATACCCAATAATCTTAATCTCCTATAGAACAAATAGAGGCGTCGATGTTGCGTTTAAACTTGGTTTCAAAAAAATTTTAGTTATGTCAAAAAAGGGTGATTTAATTGTTACCTTAGAATCAGACAACACAAGTGATTTAAATATTCTCCCCAAAATGATAGAAAAAGTGGATAAAGGCGCAGATGTTGTCTTAGCCTCTTGTTACGCAAAAGGAGGTGGTATATACGGGACCGGAAGCTTTAGGCAAATAACATCTAAAATAGCAAATTTTATATTGTATCTTGCCTTTCCGATAAAAGGAGTTAAAACTTACAGTTCTTTTTACAGAGCCTACAGGGTTGAATCCTTCCAGAAGGCTTGGAAAGCCTACAGTAATAATCTTATAGGACAAAAAGGTTTCGTATGCATGGTAGAAATGCTTATCAAGTTTTCAAAACTCTCCGTTAAAATCGAAGAAGTACCCATGATTCTAAGGTGGGAGAATCGGCGCGGTAAAAGTAAGATGAAAATGGGCAAAACCGTTTTTGGCTACGGATTATTATTCAAAGAATTATTTTTTAAAGAAAAATTTGGACAAGGTAATATAATTGTCACGGCGCAAGATAATTGGTCTAAATTAAAATGAAGAAAGTTTTATCTGTTGTTGGTGCAAGGCCAAATTTTATTAAGTTGGCAGCTCTACACCCGCATCTTTGCAAAAATTTCAATCATATCATCATCCATACAGGTCAGCACTATGATTTAGAACTTTCTCGATATTTCTTCGATGAACTGGAAATTCCAGAGCCTAATTATAATCTACATGCTGGATCAGCGACTCATGGAATGCAGACTGCCAGAATTATTTCTGGATGCGAAAAGATTCTTCTATCTGAAAAGCCGGATGTTGTCTTAGTCTATGGGGATACAAATTCAACGTTAGGAGGAGCACTTGCTGCTGCAAAACTGCATATTCCTACCGCTCACGTTGAAGCAGGGATGAGAAGTTACGATCGGTCAATGCCCGAAGAGATCAATAGAGTAATTACGGATCATATTTCTTCATTATTATTGTGTCCTTCTGATACTGCTGCAAAATTTCTTAAAAAAGAAGGAGTTACCAAAAATGTGTTTGTCACAGGTGATATTATGTATGATATTTTTTTAAAAACGAACCCAGATTATTCTGCTTTAAAAGAAAACAAAATCCAGGGAGAGTATTTTTTTACTACAATTCACAGACAAGAGAACACGAATAATAAAGTTAAGTTAAAATGTATTTTTGAAGCCCTCAATAGCCTAAATAGGCAAGTTGTTATCCCGGTTCATCCAAGAACAGAAAAGTCTTTAAGGCGAATGAGCGTAAAAACAAACAATCTGAAATTAATAAAGCCCGTAAAATACAGTCAATGTATTGCGCTTCAACAGCAATCAAGAAAAGTTATTACGGATTCGGGCGGAATTCAAAAAGAAGCATATTGGTTGAAAGTGCCGTGCATCACAATAAGGGACTCTACAGAATGGCCTGAAACAGTTTCCAGCGGCTGGAATATATTAGTTGATCCAAGTCAAACATTAATTGAGGAAACAGTTAAGAATTTCAAAAATCCCCAGACTCACCCAGATTTTTACGGAGAAGGTAAAGCTTCAGCCAAAATTGTCAGCCATCTAAAAAACTATCTTTGATTTAAAATCAAATATGTTTTTTGACCTTTCAAAACAACATATGCCGGTTCAAAAGGAGGGAAATCCAAAGCCCTCACAAAATTATAAAGTTTAGTAGCATTCCACTTAATATTGGCTTCCTTGTTTTTTAGGGAATCACGACTGTAATATCTAGATTTTTTATCGTCTTGTTTTTTAGAGAAGACTTTTCTGTCTATTTTCGCTTCTGCGATTATCTTAGATAGGTTTTTTTCAAAAACTGATAAAGCGATTGGCTGAGCCTTTTGATATAAGGTGTAACCGGTATCCTTAAAAGTAATGGGTAAACTGCTCTGGGCAATAATAGGGCCTGTGTCTATTTCTTCCTCTACATAGTGCAAAGTTACTCGATATTTTTTATCACCGTTCATTATTGCGTGGGCATAACTGTTACAACCTCTATATTCAGGAAGTGGAGCAGGGTGAAGATTAATTACGCCGTACTGGGAGCTATTTATATGTTCTTTCTTAAAAATTGCCCCATGTAGCACACTAAAAGTCACATCAAATTTCAAATTAAGCCATTTTTTCCAAGGAGTAATTTTATATCCAAGTTTTTTTACCTCATCTTCATCAACAACGTCTTTCCACCAAACAGAGTCGCTCTTTTTCGGGAAACAAACGGCCTTAATTTCTACGTCTTTTCTTTCTGTAAGCGCTCTAAAACATTCAACTCCGAGCCATCTTGAGCCCGCAAAACCCACTGCTAATTTGGAAGTCTTCATTTGGCTATTTTAATGTATTAGCCATGAAACAGGCAACATAAGTTGAATAGAAACTAAAAATATCGGACAATACTCAAACAATATTCATGAAAGCGGTCATAATCGGTCTTGGTTATATGGGACAAAACCACACAAGGATTCTATCTGGTCTAGAAGACGTTGACCTTGTTGCTGTTTGTGATATGGACGAATCAAAAGCGAAATCTCAAGCAAAAAAGTTTAAAGTAAATTATTATACGGACTACAAAGAACTGTTATTAAAAGAAAAACCGCAAGCAGCTTTCATTTGTCTGCCCACATCGCTTCACTTTGAAGCCGTAATGTTTGCACTTAAACTTAAAATACCAACATTTGTCGAGAAACCAATAGCTGCTACCATTCTACAAGCCAAAAAACTTGAAAGCTTTTCGAAGTTAAACAAAGTTCCGCTTATGATCGGACATATAGAAAGATTCAATCCTGTAATTACCGAAATAAAAAACAGAATAAATACGAAAGAGTTAGGAAAAATTTTGCATATTCATACTCAGAGATTTTCCCCTCCTCCGACGAGAGCCCAGGATGTGTCAGCAATCGTGGACCTTGCGACACATGACATTGATATTATTAGCTTCATAGCAGGAGAATTACCTATCAGAATTTTTGCCGAAACTGACACTAAATACCATAGTAAAGAAGACTTAATGTCAGCGCTTCTTCGTTTTAAATCAGGAATCATTGGACTTATCGAAGTTAGCTGGTTGCATCCAACCAAAATAAGAAACATAACGGTCTTGGGTGAAAATGGGATGTACAGTGCAGATTATTTAACACAGGAATTATTTTTTTATAAACAAAATGAGGTTGTTGCCAAACGCACTACCATACCCTCACCGGCCCAGACATGGGCAGACGTTGTAAAAGTTGCATTCGAAGCAAAAGAACCTCTGTTGATAGAAATAAGGTCCTTTATTAATGCTTTAAAAAGTAAAAGCAAAATGCCTGTGACCCCTAAAGAAGGCCTTTCTGCTTTAATCATTATCGATAAAATGAGTAAATCAGGTTTTAACAATAAGGTACTTAAATGAAAGTTGCTATTATCGGGCTTGGCTATATCGGCCTACCCCTCACTTTTCTTTTATCGTCAAAAAAATACGACGTTATAGCCATTGACAAAGACATGGATAAAATAAAAAAACTTAGAAAAGGGGTTTTGCCATTCGCCCGAAATGAACCGCTATTTAAGGAGTATTTCGCCAGATCCCTTCAAAATAAAAATGTTGTTTATACAAAATACTTCGAATTCATCAAAGAAACAGATATTATTCTAGTTTCCGTTGATACCCCAATAATTGGTAAAAAACCAAATTATAAAGCTCTTGATAGTGCAATATCTCAACTTGCAGTAAACATTAAAAAAAAATCTATAGTTGTAATCGAATCGACGCTTGCACCAAATACCACAAAAAATTTCGTAATTCCGACAATTGAAAAACTTTCTAGATTAAAAGTAAATACTGATTTCTATGTAGCAGTTGTACCGGAGAGAATTCGACCCGGGTACATTTACAAGCAACTAACTAGTTTCCCAAGAGTCATAGGCATATCGAGTCCAAAGATTAAAAGCGTTATGAGAAAGATTTACAAAGACATAACAAACGGGGAATTAGATTTTGTCGATCTAACAACCGCAGAAACCGTTAAAACAGTTGAAAATACCTTCAGAGACGTAAACATTGCATTTGCTAACGAAGTTGCTATAGCTTGTGAAGAACAGGGTGTAAACGTATGGGAAGTTAGAAAGCTTATTAATAAATCACCATTTCACAACATGCTCGAACCTGGAGCTGGCGTTGGAGGTCATTGCATACCCAAGGACCCTTGGCTTTTAGCGTCATCTGTCAAAAAACACCAAATGCGGTTGATCGAGACAGCTAGAAGCATAAATGATAATATGCCGGCGCACGTCTTTGCATTAGCGGAGGAGGCGTTGAGAAAAAAGAAAATTAAAATTGCCAACGCCAATCTTGCCATACTTGGTTACGCATATGTTGGCAATTCAGACGATATCAGAAATTCTCCAACAGAATCGTTAATAAAAATCCTCAAGAACAAAAGAGTGAAATATGAAGTTCATGACCCAGTTGTAAAAAAATATTCGAAAACAACAGTCGAGGAAATTCTACGGGGTTCAAACTGTCTAGTTCTAATGGTTTCGCATAGTGCTTATAAGAATTTAGACCTCGGGAGAGTTTCTAAACTTATATCAACGAAAATTATCATTGATGGAAGAAATTTTTTTGATAAAGAAAAAATAACGAAAGCAGGTTTTTTGTATAAAGGTGTTGGGAATGTTTAGTCTTCTTATTATTCTAGCATTGTTAATTAGGGTAATTTTGATGCCAATCTCTGTCCATTCTGATCTTTTCTTTATTAATATATTTCCTGCTCTGATGAAGGAAAAGAATGTATATGATATTTATTATTATTTTTCAAAAAATTTACCGAATGCACCCTACTTGTACTATCCGCCATTAACGTATTTTACTTTTGGCGCTTTTCAACATGTTTATAGTTATTTTTCATCAACTTTTTCAAATTGGATGATGGTTCTTTACAACCTAGAGATATCCGGTTTTCAAGGGCAAGCAGTAGATTTTATCAAAGCTGCTCTAAACCCTCACTTATTCAAAGATTTATTTTTAGCAAAATTACCATATTTAGTAATTGATATATTAGCGGTATTTTCTTTTATAAAATTTGTAAAAAATCGCGTCCAAGCACGAACATTAACACTTCTGTGGTTATTTAACCCTGTCCATATATATTCAACATACCTAATGGGACAATATGACATCATTCCGTCACTCTTTGTCTTATTAGGCTTTTTGATATTTAAAAATAACTTATATTTAGGAATATTTACTCTTGGAATTGCAGCAGCATATAAAAATTATGCACTCCTTTTCATACTAATTATCATTTTAGTATATACAAAAACATGGGTATTTCGCCTTAAACTTGCATTGGTTTCATCTATTCCGTACTTAATATCCCTTCTTCCAACATTAATACACAATCCCTTTTGGGCTGTATATTCTTTCTTACCTAAAATCTATTTAAACCGAAGTATTCCGCTTGTAGGTTGGCCGCTATATTCTCAATATTTAAAATATGTAGTGCTTACTTTCATTCTTTTAGCAATTTTCACATTGGCGAGTTCAATAAAAATTAAAGATAAATATAGATTGGTTATTGGTTTATCATTATTAGCTGTATTATTGGTTTATGCTTTTTATCCCAAAATATCCTTTCATTATCTCGTTTGGGAAATGCCGCTAGTGTTACTTTGGTTCAAAAAGTTTAAAATTTGTGCAATTGTTCTAACAGTACAGGCTTTTAGCTTAGCATCCTATAAACTGCTTGCAAATCATCTTCAGATGGGTTTATTCGCACCACTTAACCCTGATTATTTTAGTGCTCTTCCAACTTTTAATAGTCAAATAAATCAAATATTTCCTTATACAATTATTAGCAAAACCGGTTTCTTTATCTTTTTCTTTATCAACGTTTATTTAGCTAGCAAAATAATGTTAGATCTTTTTTTTAAAGAACAGACTAATTAATTATTTAGCGCTGGTAAGAGAAAAAATTATAAAATTGTCATTTTCCGTTATCACTGGATAATTGCTATACATGTATTTAGCAAAAGTAGCATTTGCTGTGAACTGGCTTTTATTAGCTGAAGCAAAAATTACCGCCCCCTGCCTTCTTAGATCTTCAAGATCCTCTATCGGGTTAATAATCTTTGCGTTTTTTACTCCATAAAAATTAAATAGAGTCTCTGCGTCTTTTCTATTGACATCAAACAGCCAGCCATTTCTGTTGGAATAATAGACAAGAGAAGGACCGGAATCCATTGAACCGATAATCAGGTCGCTTGGTTTTGTAACACTTCTAATTTTATCGGCGGCACTGGTCACATAACTAAACCTGTCTATTGGCTTATATGCTCTTTGATAGGTAGGAAATATCATTAACAAAAATATAGTGAAAATTAGAACGGAAATTAAAATGCCCCTTAAGACAACATTAATATAAATAGCTGTCCAGACTTTTTCACCGGCAAACCCAATGAACAAAACTGCAATTGGCAAAAAAGGTAGATGGTAATATTCGTGAGTCATATTATGTTTATTAAAGATAAGAAAATATAAAATGATGCCACCCAGCCAAAAATAAAGAAACTTTTGGTTGGGTTTTAACTTTTGAAAAACTCCAATTACAAAAAGAATAATTCCGATTGGCAAAAGAACTAGGTTGTATTCGAAACCAAAAATATTTAAATAATATTTGGGATTCAAAAATACCTCAAAACCGAACCAATTCGATAAAGAGAAAATTCCCGACGTTGGCAGTCCAGATATATTTCTAAAATATGTATATATGAACCAGAAAGTCCCAGGCAAGAGCGAAATAGTTATGTAAAGATAATTACGGATTTTAAATGAATCTTTTTTCGATTTTAAAATTAAATAAGATATTGGAATTAATGTAAAAATCACCGCGGGAATTTTTGCTAATATAGAAACAGAGACAAAAATTGCACTTAAATAAAAATAAAACATTTTCTTCCTCTGCCATAATAGAATTGAATAAATACCGGCAAGAGAAAACGTCAGCATCCATTGATCAGGTTGGAAACTACGGCTTATGAGAACTGAAAGGGGG
>Ga0209542_10013599_pt1 | contig 13997 bp, 16 predicted proteins | sample RifCSPhighO2_01_FD_184028 | JGI IMG/M metagenome (GOLD analysis project Ga0209542, IMG submission 184028) | Soil microbial communities from Rifle, Colorado - Rifle CSP2_plank highO2_0.1 (SPAdes) (version 2) | ecosystem: Environmental > Terrestrial > Deep subsurface > Rock core/Sediment ...
TTAGAGAAAATATTCTCATTAACGCAGCAAAAAAAGTTGTTATTATGGCAGATAAATCAAAGTTTGTAAAATATTTTAACAGAACAGTACCTGTTGAAGTTCATCCACTTGCAAGAAATACTGTTGTAAAATCTATTCACACTCTTGGTGGAAAACTAAAAATACGTACAATAGAACGAGGGTATCCTTTCATAACAGAAAACGGTAATGTAATTTTAGATTGTGATTTTGGAGTTATAAAAAATCCAAAATTGCTTGCACAAAAGGTTAAACTTATTCCAGGAGTTATGGAAGTAGGCATATTCACTAGAAAGCCCGACGTGATTTACAAGGCCAAAACAAATGGAAAGTTTGAGATAATAACTTAGTCAGATTATAATGCGACTAATGACGTGGGCTTCCTTACAACCATTTTTCCATATCCACGTTTTCCTATAACTTCAAAATTATCTGCAACAACTGTTCCACGTACAATGGTCTTGACTGGCCAACCTTTGAGGTTCCATCCAGCGTATACAATGTAGTCAGAAAATCCTCCAAATAACTCACTTGTGACTTTTTTTTCTTTTTTCAAATCAATCATTGTGATATCTGCATCTGAACCTTTTTCTAGTGAACCCTTATTTGGATACATTCCAAAAATTTTAGCAGCGTTTGTACTTGTAATCTGTGTTAATTTTTCAAATGTAATTCTATTCTTATTTACGCCCTCACTCAATAGTATAGGCAAAAGTGTTCCCATTCCAGGAAAACCTGCAAGGGCATCCCAAACATCATTTCCTCCCAGTTTTAGCTTAAGTTGGTTTGCAACATGATCAGTTCCAATTGTATTGATTTGTCCATCATGAATGGCATTCCAAACACTTTCTATATCCTTTGATGTCCTAATTGGAGGCATCACCTTTGCAAGATATCCGTCTTGCTTTTCATAGGATAAAGTCATATAATGAGGACATGTTTCTACAAAGATCTTCGTGCCATTTTTTTTCTCTTCTAGTATCTGATTTAGTGCATCAGCTGAACCAATATGAACAAAGTATAATGTACAACCGTATTCTCTTGCAAATTTAGAAATTGTTTTTATGGATTTGACTTCAGATTGAGTAGATCTACTTTGAGACCATGCTGCAAGACCATCTTCATTTTTTTCCTTGGCAGTTTTGATACCACGTGCACACATCTCATAATCTTCAGCATGAACTAAAACTGGACATCCAAGGGATGCAGCATTTTGAACAACCTTCTGAATTATTTCAGATGTTACCTCAACTTTAGCCTCACGCAGAGAATTTGTACCAGGTTCCATATCCATGTAAACATGGTTAACATCTCCACCTAGATTCATGTATATTTTGAATGAGGTTATCCATTTATCAAAACAAAATTTCATTTCATCAATCTGTTGATTATTAAAAATTGAAGCATGAATGGAATAATCAATATAATGACTTTGGGAGCTTGCAATAAGTTGTGGTATCAATGAATTTTTATATGATCCACCCAGTCTAAGCATTCTCATCATGGTGGTGATTCCCCCAATTGCTGCTGCATGAGACTCTGTTCCAGCTGCTTTTTCTATTGAAGAATAAACACCATAATGTACGTGGGGATCAATGACGCCTGGAATAGAGATCAATCCATTTCCATTTATTTTTTTATCACAAGATGGAATATCGCTAGTAAAATCAACTATCTTTTCCTCATCTATGACGATGTTTTTGTTAACCATTCCTTGTGGAAGAATTACGTGCGAATCAACAATTACAGTATCATATGTCATCTATTTTTCTGAAAAGACTTCTCTGGGTTTTATTCGTTGAGTAAATGAATAAAAACAGATTCTTTTGTGGTAAGGGAAGGGCCGGTGGTTTAGTGGTATAACGCCGCGTTCGCAACGCGGATGTCGAGGGTTCAATTCCCTCCCGGTCCACTACCTAGAAACTATTATACATAAACCAAGAATATTGATTTTCATGAAGGTTTTCAATGGAAAACAAGCTGCAGAAGACTATATGTCAAGTCATACACTTGCATTTTCTACTCCAGAGTTGACCCTGATGAGATTTTCATTTTGGTTAGGAGATATGGTTCCCGATCCAACTAAGAAAGAAAATAGCATACCAAGATTACTGACATTTGTTGAAGAAAAAGATTTTGAACCTGTTCAAATTATTGATGATGAAAAATATGAACCAACAGGTGCAGTGAGGGGTTATGGGATGTATGGTAATACTGCTCCTCAAACTAGTTCTGATACAAAGTTTTGTTCTGAATGTGGAGGTAAAATTGCTTCAGCAGCAAAATTTTGTACTGAATGTGGTGCAACTCAAGTATAATTTTTATTTATAATTTTTCTAAACTTTGTTTCCGCACTTTGTACAAAACTTTGCGTGTGGTCTAAGTGCTGCACCACAACCTGTACAATGCATTCCACTACCTGTAGGTCGTGATATTAATGAAGGTTCTGGAGTTGGAAGTGTACCAGGTTGACTAAAACCTTGTTGGGCTGAAATTACTGAAGGTGGTGCACCTACTGGATTTTGATTAGTTCCAATACGTGCAGCAGAGTGTTGTATTCCCATTCCACCCATCATTCCTGGAGAGCCCATACCAGGCATTAATCCAGGTGAATGAGTTCCACCTAGTACTACGCCTCCAGAAATTTTGTCAAGTGCTTTTTTCATTTCAAAAATAACTTTGATTGAAAGAAACTCAAGTGCAGAGTACGCAACAACATAATCACCTAGCTTTTGAAAAAATTGCTTATCAGTGAGTTTTCCATTTTTGTAAAGATTATTTGCATCAAGAAATGATTCATAGTATCCTTGTGACTGATCAAACAACGCATTTAATTTGTCTGTTAGAAGATTTAATGTATCTATTTCACCAAGCGACATGTGATTTTAATCTGACATTTCGAATATTAATTACTTTAGATTAAAAAACGAAAAAAACAGTACAAGTCTAGACTTTTTCTAGTGCTCTTTCAATCATATTTTTGTAGGATTCTTTTGATGCAGCACCAACTTGCTGGGCAATAATCTGACCTTTACTGAAAATTGCCAGAGTAGGAATACTAAACACGTTATATTTTGATGCCAGTTCATTAGCATGATCTACATTTACTTTGACAAAATCTACCTTGCCGTCATATTCTTCTGATAGTTCTTCTACAACTGGACTGACCATTCTGCAGGGACCACACCACTCTGCCCAAAAGTCAACAAAAACTGGCATTGAAGATCTCATTACATCAGTTTCCCAACTCTTTGTGTCTGAAACTTGCTTAACTGCCATCGTAAACATAATTCAGCCAAACATCCCTAAATATGTTCACACTATTTTGAAGCCAACTGAAGACTCAAATTGTTCTTAAAAAATTTAGGGTGTTTTCAAATTTGATGAATATATACTTAAATGACCTTTTGGGAAATCTCAGATATGAGCTTCGAATCAAGGACGAAGAAATTAAGGGGTTCTGGTGGTTATATTATGGCCTCAATCAATGACGAACTACAAAGAAAGGGGAACTTGGGAGGGCCAGATTTATTTTTGGCACCAGTTGGACGAATTGATTCAGAAAAAATTTCAAAATTTTATTGTAATACTTGTGAAAAAGACTATGAAGGAGCTCCTAGGATCCAATTTGAAAATCCAAATGAGGAGGTTGCAGAAAATCTAATTCTTGTAGAGAAGGGGCAATACATTTGCACAACTTGCGGCTCTACTCTAGCAGAATACAGAGAGTTCAAAAAACCGAACGAGGCAATAGATACAGGCAATGCAAGACCGATGACTCCACGATATGATTCAATAGTATCACCTTCTAAACCAGTTCAACAATCATTTACACCACCTAGTCCAACTGTTACAATTCCTGACTTTGATTCTCAGATGCTTCCAAGCTCTAATTTACAAGAAGATATTGTACGCCAATCTCAGCAAACTAATTCATCTTTTAATGCAATCGCAGGAATGACAGTTTATGATGAGAAAGCCAAGAGAATGGGAACAGTAAAACAAGTAGGTGTTGATGCAACTCAAAATGTCGTACTAATTATAACAAAAAATGATGGAAGTGAAGTAAGTGTAAAATGGAATCAAATTAAAAAAATCGGAGAAATAATTCTACTTGGTGAAGGACAAGCGGGAAATATTGGCACAATACAGTCAGTTTTAAAATGTTCTAGCTGCGGTTTTGATAACAAGCCAGGCTCTAAATTCTGTCAGAGTTGTGGCTCTCAAGTATAGCAGGTAACAAACAAAGGTTTTCTGATGAAATCAAAGGATGGAACATAAAATGAAAAGCAGTATGATTCCAAAGGGAATTCTCAAGGACGTCATTATTGTTGTAATTGGTGTTCTAATAATATGGATGGGTCTTCGGGTAGTCTTTGGTACTGAAAATCCATTTTATGTTGTTTCAAGCGGAAGTATGATACCTGAGCTACAGGTATTTGATGTACTAGTTGTACAAGGAAACGATCCATTTGAATCAGTAAAAATTGGCGATGTAATTGTCTTTGACCGGCCTGAAGGTCAAGATCGTGTAATTGTACATAGGGTTGCTGCAATACTCAATGAAGAACCTTATACCATTAGAACCAAAGGAGATGCAAACCCAGCTTCAATTCCGGGAACTGACTTTCCGATAACAGAAAAAGAATACATTGGAAAGGTCGCATATGTAATACCACAAGTTGGATATGTAACTAGAGTTCTCACTCCTCCAATTAATTACATTATTATTGCTATAATTATTGCTGTTATGATTGGCAAACAATTAAGAAAAACTAAAAAGGAACATGAATTGTCGGATTCATTTAATTTTGATTCAAACTATAAAGACAATCAACTGCCTAAAGAGTTAGATGACTTTGATATTCCAGAGGATAAGGAATACTCGAAGGATGTTAGAAAAACCGTAAGTTCAGAACGTGAATTAGATAAGAATATTACAAATGAGGACTCTAAAAAAATATCATATTCAAAAGATGATATTGAGATTCAATCAAAAAATAACAAAGATGATAAATAATAAAATCTAAATTTTCAAGACTAGATTCTATCTAAATAAATCACCGATTTATAAGATCATTTATAATTAGATAAATTTTAACGCATTTTATGGCCGCAATCGATAAAGCAGCTATTGCTTGGACTATTGCCATTGTCGCAGTAGGGGTAGGTATTGCATCTATAGGTGGTCAATTTCAATCTCCTGTAGCACCTGTTCAGACCGCACCACTGGTAATAGAAAAGGAATCTGCTGCAACTACGCAACCAACATTAAGTAAGGCTACTATGCCAGGTTGGGACAGAATTGAATCTGTTCAAGATCCTGGAGTAGGACACGAATTTCATCAACTTGCTGTGATTTTACCTCCAAGTGACAAAGTTTACTCTGGAACTATCACATATGATGCATCAGAACCAATCCAACTTGTTTCCTTGAATGGACCATTAGGTCCAGGAGAAGATTCACAACAACCAATTTGGACACCTGATGGTAAAACCAAGTTTGAATTGACATTAGTTGATCAAAAAAGTGCTAAAGGCACATGGGAGTTTGAAGGAAATGCTCTTGCATTACATACAATGAAAACTACAAAATTCATTGCAGACTACAAACTTGATTATAAAGAATCTGCAGCACCAATGATGGAAAAGACTAGTACACCAGTTATGAAAGAACCTAGTGTAGGACCAAAGACAGTTAAAGTTTCAATTCCAGCAGGAACATCAGTTCCTGGATGTGAAGAAACCAACAAGTGCTTCAATCCATCATCTATATCCATCATGAAAGGCGATACTGTTGTTTGGTCAAATGATGACTCTGCTGCACACACTGTTACAAGTGGAAGTCCAGCAGATGGACCAAGTGGGATGTTTGATAGTAGTTTGTTGATAGGGGGAAACTCCTTTGAGCATACATTTGATTCATCAGGTTCAGTTGATTACTTCTGTATGGTTCACCCATGGATGACAGGAAACGTTCAAGTTTCCTAATCTATCATTTTTTTATTTTTTACCTAAGAAATTTAAATATAGGATAGATTTTTGTTCTAGTCTTCTGAATTTAATCGGAATACCCGTTTAAAATATTCTGACTGTTCATTTATTTCTTCATTGTCATCTTTAACGCCAGCTAAGTTCTTTGCTAATTGTCTCTTGTAACCTAGTTGCATTTGACGAGCAATCTGAATTCTTTGTGCCTGTGGAGAACCTGCACCGTGCATGGATTCTGTAAGATATCCTACAGCATTTCTTCCCATGGTCATGTTCTCAATTAATCGTAATATTCTCATTCTGTTTTCAACATCAGCTCCTTTTCTTCCCACCAAGTATTTTTTCAAAAGAGGGCCTGCTTCTGGATGTCTAAAGTCTTTTTCAGATGGCATCGTTACAACAAGTCCTCCGGCTATATCCTGTGCTAGTCTTCCAATCTCATATGGAAATCTGGTTACATTATGCTTGCAAACTTGAGCTAACATATCATCGTTAAGATATACCCCGGATTTCAGCTTATGTGCTTGATATGAAGATGCTATACCTACTGCGAATATAGATTCATTAAGATGAGTCATCTCGATAAGTTTATCTTTAATATGAGAAACGTTTGGTATACCGTTGTAATCAGATATTGTTGATGCAGCACCAATTAATACATCACCTAGTCCTGTTTTACAAACATAGCTTCTTCTGTGATAACAAGTGAATCTTTCAATAAGCATTGATGCAAATTCATATTCCCCGTCCATGAAGATTTTGTCCCATGGAATAAACACATTATCAAGAATTATCATTGCCTCTTGTCCAGCATATTGTGCATTTCCAGAATCTATATCGCCCTCCTCCATACTTCGTGTGTCACAAGACTGGCGACCATAAATGTAGGTTATACCTGGTGTATCTGCTGGGAATGCTCCCACTAAAGCATAGTCTTTGTCATTTTCTGTGAGTCTTAAGCTAGGCATTATTATTATCCAGTGTGAGTTTATACAACCAGTTTGATGCGCTTTTGCACCAGTAACGTAAACTCCTTTGTCATCTCTTTTTACAACGTGAACAAACATGTCAGGATCAGCTTGTTCTGCAGGACCTTTACTTCTATCTCCTTTGGGATCAGTCATTGCACCACCAATGACAAAGTTCTCATTTTGCATCATTTTTATAAAATCAAGTAGTCTTTTATGATATTTTGTTCCATGTTTTTCATCAATTTCATATGTAGTAGAATGAAGTGAGTTTATTGCATCCATGCCAACGCAACGTTGAAAGCATGTTCCAGTGTTTTGTCCCATCTTTCTTTGCATCTTATTTTGGAAAACCAAATCTTGAGCACTTTCAGCAATGTGTAAGAAACGATTTACCCTTTTACCGCTGATTGAAGATTGCGCTGAGGCAAGTTCTTCTTCTCTTACTGCTAAATCATACGTTTCAGCTACTGCATTAATTGAAGGACGAATTATTGGATGTTCTACAGGATCTTTTATCTCTTCACCGAATAGGAAAATTTTGAGTTTTCGTCCACGTAAACTATCAATGTATTCTTTGCCAGTTCTGATTGGCATAAAAAAGGTTGCTCGAAGTTGTATAAATATTCAGATCATAGTAAAAATGATTTTTGGAATATAAATAGTCAGAGTCCTATTCTAACATCTAAAATCTTACAGCCTTTACCTTGCTCCATTACTAATACTGGATTCATGTCAAGCTCTTTGATTTCTTTAAAATCTGTCACAAGTTGTGAGAGTTTTTGTATGCATTCAGATAATTTAGCTTTGTCTGAGGGCTTTTCTCCTCTAACACCTTCTAGAATTTTTTTCATTTTAATTGAAGATATCATGTCATCAGCTTCTTTGTCAGTTACTGGTGCTAATTTGAAAGTTACATCCTTTAAGACTTCAACATAAATTCCGCCCATTCCAAGCATAATCACTGGTCCCATTCCAGGTTCAAGTTTTGATCCAATGATCATCTCCTTTCCTCCTTTAATCATTTCAACGATTAAAACTCCCTTAATCTCAGCTTTTTTGTTATATTTTTTGGCATTTGAAACGATTTCTTCAAAGGCAGATTTTACGTCGTTGTCATTTGTGAGATTAACTTTTACACCGCCTGCATCAGATTTATGAATTATTTGTGGTGATGCAATCTTCATTACCACTGGATAACCAATCTTCTTTGCAATTTTTACTGCATCATTTTCTGTTTTGGCTAGAGTACTCTTTGGAAGTGGGAATCCGTATGCACGCAATACTTCTTGTCCTTCCTCTTCTAGAAGATTTGGTCTTCCATCTTTTTTGACTTTGTCAAAAATTTTCTTGGCTGCTGCTTTGTTAACTTTGAATTTTGAAATTTTCCCTTGGGGAGATGAGATCCATTTTGTAAATCTTAGCATGGCAGCTAATGTCCTTATGGCACCTTCTGCGTAGGTATAATATGGAATTCCTCCTTCGGCAAGAATTTTACGATTTGTAATGCCTTCATCAAGACCCATTAGACTCGCAAGCATAGTTTTTTTGTATTTTTTTGACATTGCTACTATAACTTCTGCAAGTTTATCATAATCTAGTGTTCCTGAGGGAGTACACATTGAGATAACAGAACCAACATTTGGATGACCTAAAACATGGTTCAAAACGTTACTGAACCGATTAAAATCTGCATCACCAACTATGTCAACAGGATTTCTTGAGCTTCCCCAAGGTGGAATTACTGCATCAATCTTTGATCTAATATTATCTATTTTGGCCATTTTAATTCCATTTTTTGAGCATGCGTCAGTTGAAATGATTGCAGGTCCCCCCGCATTTGATACAATTACAAGTTCCCCTTTTGTCGGAAGTGGCTGTTTTGAAAATGCAACTGCATAATCAAATAATTCTTCCATTGTATCTACTCGGATAGCTCCAGATTGTTTTAGTAGAGCATCATAGATTTCATCAGAACCCATAAGAGCACCAGTATGAGACATTGCAGCTTTTGCACCTTCTGGACTTCGACCAGATTTTAGAACTAGGACTGGTTTCTTTAATTTCCGTGTAATGTTTTTACAAACTTTAAGAAATTCTTGTCCATTACCCATGTCTTCAAGATACATGACAATAACTTTGGTCTGTTTATGATTAGCTAGCATATTGAGAACATCAATTTCGCTCATGACTGCCTTATTCCCCATACTTACCACAGCTGAGAATCCAATGCCTTGTGCACTTGCATCTTCACAAAGTGCAGCACATATAGCTCCGCTTTGAGATACTAGAGCTATTTCACCAGACTTTGGGGTGATTTTTAGAAATGTAGAATTCATCATTGTTTTTGGATCAAGATTCATCACTCCAAGACAATTAGGTCCTATTACTTGGATTTTGTATTTTTTTGCTATATCCTTGAGACGCTGCTCTAATTTTGCACCTTCCTCATCTACTTCTTTAAAACCGGCAGTGATTATAATTACGCCCTTTACTTTTTTCTTACCACATTCTTCTAGAACAATTGGAACGATAGTATTTTTTGTAACAATTACTGCAAGATCAATTGGTTTTGGTACATCAAGAACAGATTTGTATGCTTTTTTGTAAAAGACTGTGGGTCTGGTAGGACTGATGGGAAAAACTGTACCTTTAAAACCGTTCATGATATTTGATGTAATGGTACGTCCAACACTACCTCTTTTATCAGATGCACCAATAATTGCAATAGATTTTGGAGAAAGGAAAACTGATTCTGGCATGTATAACGAACTTGGATCAGAATATTTTACATAATAAAGTTAACCATGACAAGTGCGATCGGCAATCTAGCTTCCAAGCATTTTGCCAGCTAGATTTTCATTTCTTGGAATCCATTTAATTTTGAGATTAGAAAATTTGGAAATTATCGGCCATGCCTCTCTTGCTAGCTCTTTTAGTTGTTCGCTGTTTATGGCATATTCATGATTTAATTGTGAAACAGTATTTTTTGAATCACTAAATATTGTAACTTCTTCATCAGAATCTACAAATTTTTTTAATGCTGCAATGATTGCCAAGTATTCTGCTTGATTATTTGTGATATCTCGTTTTTTTTCATAAAACGATTCTCCTGTTTCTTTTACAAAAAATCCGTAACCAGAATCTGAACCACCAGACCCATCAACGTATATATTAATTGCCATCTTTGTATAACCTCGTCATGATAACACTCAGATTTACTACAATCATGTATACAATGGTGGATATACCTTGTGATGTCATTGATGCAATGTAGGGATCATAATCTATTGTAAGCAAGTAATACTGGGTAGTCCATCTAACTATTGTATAAACAACCTCTGCAATTCCAAGTGAGGTAATAATTTTTATCAGATCTCTTCTTAGTGCAATTTTGTCAGTTTGACCAGATTCTAGTCTGTATTTTTTTCTATTATCAAGATAGTATAGTCCACCAAATATAGAAAAATATACTACATAATCTACAATGAGAGTATAGGTAGTGTTGAGATAATCTTCTTGAGCAACAAGTGATTGTGCTACAATAGCTGAAATTGCTATTGAGGCGCCAAAACCAGCAAGAATATTTTTGTTAAGTTTAAAATATTCTTTGTATTTTTGGTTCATTAATATTTGGAAAATATTCTGACAAATAAACTAGATTATTCCATAGTAATTTTCAAAAGTATCAATACACCAGCAAGCTCTGCAATAGTAACACCCAACATGTATGGGAATACTTCATGAGAAAATATCTGATCCATTGAAAAATATGCAAATGAGCCAATGATGTTATGCAAAAACAACATTCCTGCAAAAATAATCATTCCTAATGGAAGCTGTGCTTTTGTTTTGAAATACATTTTTCCAAAACACCACATCAAGATTCCAAGAACAATCATGTTGGCAATTGAGACACCTGATAAAATAGCACTAGTTGGTTCCAATTAGATGACAGCACCTCCACTATACTTATTTACTTTTTTCCAATTTTTGAACAAGTTCATTAAAAGTCTCCATATTTACTTCTAGGAATGTTGAAATGAAATAAGTCACACCGTATTTTTCTCCTACCTTGGTAATGATGTTATTTTTCTCAAGCACTCTAATGTGGTGCTGGATTGCTTTATAGTCTAAACCTAATTCTTTTGCGAGTTGATTAGCATTAAGTGGATTTTTTTTAATTGCAGATACAAGTTTAAGTCTATTCAATCCCCCTCGTGAACCTGCAAATAAAAACCAAAGAAGTCGTTTTGAATGGGGATCGTTTGCCATATGAAGATAATTTTTGTGTAATTAATCTCCTAAAATGTATTTCAAAATCAATACCTACTAGTTGTATTATTTAAGTGAGTGAACTCCATTAGGAAATAGTGCAAAAAGACCGTCTCTCAGAATGGTTTGTACCAAAATTTGGTACTAGAAATTTTAGATTGGGAATTGGGATTCTCTTTTTACCCTATACTGGCATGGTAGTAGCGTTTGCAGCGTGGGGTTCTCTTGTTGTTGACTACTCCTTAGAGAGGCTTGGAGCAATTTGTTTACTTTATTTTTTAGCACTTGGAATATCAGCCCATTGTCTTGATGCTCTTGGCAGCAAAACAAAACCTTGGGGATTCTTATCAAAAAAGAAATTGTGGATAATTTCTTTGATTACCTTATCTGGTGCAATAATTATTGGGTTTCATTATGCATTTTTAGATTCTCCTCTTTTAATTCCAATTGGAATTGTTGAAATATTTTTTCTTGTTTCATACAATTTAGAATTATTTAATGGAAAATTTCATAACAACTCCTCCTTTGTACTTTCATGGGGAGTACTTCCAGTTCTTGCCGGAACTATCATTCAAATCAATTCAATAACCTTAGAATCCTTTGCATTATCTGTAGTAGCTGGTATCTTGAGCTATATTTTGATCAAGACATCATGTAGCTACAAAAACCTTAAGAAACAATCAGCAGAGATATCTCTTATCTACAGAAAAGAAATTGTTCTGAAATTAATCAGCTCAGGCGTAATTTTAAGCACAATATTGTTCTTTTTGATAAGACATCTTTAATTGAATAAATTTTGTAATAATGTTATGGCAATAATTTTGGATCCTCTGTTTCAGAGTATTTTAGATGCACCAGTTGGACAGGTTGAAAGTACTCTAAAAGAGGTCTTTGATTGTAATGTACGCCTTAACATTATAGAACAAAATCAAATATCTGGAACTAATTTTGTGAGAAAGGTAACAATTACTGCAAATGAATTACCAGTTATTCTTGCAATAGTTAATTTTGATTCAAAAATTCTTCCTAGCAATGTAACATCTGATCTTTTACGAAAAAGAGATGGAATAGGTACTATACTTACACGTAATCATGTCAAAGCCAAAAGGAGAATTATTTCAGTTGATTATGACGATAAACTGGAAAAGGTTACTAGAAAATATCAAATCATTATAGATAATACGGTCTGGTTTGAGATAATTGAAGAAATAAGATTAGACTATATTACTTCCTGTAAGAATAGCTGAGCAACCCCATGTCATCTGTTGTAGTTCTACTTTCAAGCCATGATTTTTCATGGCTTTCTCAAATTCCCCAAGCCATCTAGTTGACTTAATTAATTTTGGAAGCTCGACAAAAACGTCCTTCCAGTTTGGGATGAAATATCCCATGATATTCAACACAACAAAATAAAGATTCCATAAAATTCTAACTCCTTTATTTTCTGGATAGGTAAAATCATGTAGAATAATTTTTCCGCCAGTTTTTAGATGCTTCATGCATACATCTATCAGAATTTCTGAGTTACAATACTTTGGAATATAAGATGAGGTAATACAGTCAAATTTTTCCTCTAGATCTAATTTTTCTGCATCTTGTTTTACAAATGAGACATTTTCTTTTGAAGCAAATCTCTTTTTTGCAATATCAAGATAGCTTTCGGTAATATCCACACCAACTATTTTTGCATCTGGAAGCTTTTCAGAAATTTTTTCAGTTAATATTCCTGTCCCGCATGCAAGATCTAATATTGATTTACATTGTGGAATTTTTTTAAGAATTTCTTTTTTCCAATATTTGTCCTTGGCAAAAGTTGTTTGGTTTACAATTTTATCATAAGTTAAAGCAGTTTTATCAAAGAATCTAGGAACTAGATTCTTAGTAGACTCACTCATAATTATTAGATTATTGAATTATCCTTTAAGGAGTTTTACGAGTAGAAGCAAATCATGTATACTAAAACGATAAATTGGATTTGGTAGTAAAGAAACCTATGATGTTAAATTATGACTATCCAATGTATAGACCTCCTTCTGAAGCTAAATCTCTAATATTCCAAGTAACTTTAGGATGCTCATTTAACCAGTGTTCTTTTTGTGATATGTATAGATCAAAAGAATATTCTGAAAGGCCATGGGAGGAAATCAAGATGGAAATCGATATGATGGCTAAACAGATGCCTGATACACCAAGAATTTTTCTTGCAGATGGTGATGCATTGAACCTTCAAACTGACTATATGATAAAGATTGTAGACTATCTTTACAAAAAATTTCCTAATTTAGAGCGAGTGTCATGTTATGCAATGCCAATGAATTTACTCAAAAAAACTCCTGAAGAATTAAGAAAAATGTATGAATCTGGACTTAAAATGATGTACATAGGAATCGAGAGTGGCTCCGATATTGTATTAAAAAAAGTAACAAAAGGAGCTACATCTCAGACAATCATTAGAGCATGTCGTAAGGCAATAGATGCAGGTTTCACTATTTCATGTATGGTTATACTCGGATTAGGTGGTAAAACCTACACTAAAGAGCACATAAGAGGAACAGCGGAGGTACTAAGCGCTGTATCACCTCAATACTCTGCAGCACTTACCTTAATCATCGAACCTGGTGTGAAAGATGAATTCATGACAAAGTTTGGTGAACCCTTTATCTCAATCTCAGATTCAGAAGCTCTAGATGAGCTAGAAGAATTAGTTAGTAAAATTGAAACAAAGAAAGAGATTATTTTTAGGGC
>Ga0209542_10013600_pt1 | contig 13997 bp, 19 predicted proteins | sample RifCSPhighO2_01_FD_184028 | JGI IMG/M metagenome (GOLD analysis project Ga0209542, IMG submission 184028) | Soil microbial communities from Rifle, Colorado - Rifle CSP2_plank highO2_0.1 (SPAdes) (version 2) | ecosystem: Environmental > Terrestrial > Deep subsurface > Rock core/Sediment ...
TAGATATTTAAGGTTTTAGCGGGTTAGGTGTTAGCTTTTAGGTTTATGCCCTATAATTAACCCGCTAACCTGCTATAAGCTAATCCCTATCCCGCTTGCCAAACTCCTAGCCATACTGTATAATGCGTTTATATTAAAAGCCCTTCGGGGCTTTTAAAAAAGGCAAAAATAATGTTCCCTCACCCCCAGCCCCTTCTCCCAGAGGGAGAGGGTGGCGCCATAAGGAAGATAACCAAATGAGCAATCCAATACAATTTATCAAAGAAGCCAAGGTCGAACTGACCAAGGTGGTCTGGCCCAGCAAGGAAACCACTTTTCGAATTACCTTAAGCGTCGTGCTTTTGTGTATTGCCACTGCCATTTTCCTGGGGTCCGTGGACTTTGGGCTGACCCAGCTGGTGGAGTGGTTCCTCAGCACCCGCTAATGCGTATTCGAACAGCCCTTTGGATTATCGCTGGCATTTATTTGCTTAGCTGGGTAATGGCTTTTACAAGATTAGGGTTTCGTTGGGAAGCCATTGATGTACCATTTCACTTCGCAGGTGGGTTTATGCTTGTAATATTGGCGCTTGGTATCTTAAATACTGCTAAGATCCAAAACTTGCCAAAATGGCATAGCTTCTTGTTTGCAATAGGTTTCGCTGCCATCTTCAGTGTCTGTTGGGAGATTATTGAATTCCTGTTGATGTATTATTTTCCAAGAAACGAACTTTTCATTGACCCGACAGTGCGTGACACCACAGGAGATTTTGTAACCGAAGGATTGGGAGCGATATTGGCGTGGTTTATTTTTCATAAAAAACAGTAAATTCGTATTTACGTAAATATTAGTAATTCGTAGATTATATGGCAAGACAACAAGTCACAGGCGAAAAGCATTGGTACGTCCTCCACACCTACTCTGGTTATGAGGACAGCGTAGCTTTCAACTTAAAACAGCGTATTGAATCCATGGGCATGGAAGACAAGATTTTCAACGTTTTAGTGCCTAAGGAAAAGAAGATTAAGATTAAGGATGGCAAGCGCATCACTTTAGAAGAAAAGATTTTTCCAGGTTACGTCATTGTTGAAATGATTGTGACGGATGATTCCTGGTACGTGGTCCGCAACACCCCCAACGTCACCGGGTTCGTGGGCTCGGGTACTGTACCAACCCCGATTGCGGAAAATGAAATCAATTCCCTGCAAAAGCGCATGGGCGTGGATGAACCCAAGTACAAGATCGATGTCTCCAGCGGCGATTTGGTGAGAATCATGGATGGCCCGTTCAAGGAATACGAAGGCAAGGTTTCGGAAACGGATGATGAAAAAGGCAAAGTTAAAGTGTTAGTTTCCATCTTCGGCCGCGAGACCCCGATAGAGTTGGATTTCCTTCAAATTAAGAAGATTTAATTAACCACCTAATTTTATGGCAAAGAAAGTTAAAGCAATAGTTAAACTGCAGCTCCCGGCTGGCAAAGCCACCCCGGGCCAGCAACTGGGTACTGCCCTTGGCCCCCATGGCGTCAACATGGGCCAGTTCGTCAAGGAATTCAATGACCGGACTGCTTCCTTGGGCGACACAGTCATCCCGGCGGAAGTTACTATTTTTGAAGACCGTACCTATACCTTTATCCTCAAAACCCCGCCCGCCCCGGTGTTAATCCTGAAAGCTGCGGGTATTGAAAAAGGTTCTGCAAACCCGCTACTCAATAAAGTTGGCAAGATTACTAAAGCTCAGTTGCGCGCCATTGCAGAGCAAAAATTACCGGACCTGAATGCCAACAACATTGAGGCTGCGGAAAAGATTGTTGCCGGCACGGCTCGTTCTATGGGCGTGGAGGTAGTGTAAATTAATTGCGGGAGGCTAATAACCGCTAATACCGCGACCCGCCTACGCTATCCACTTTCGCTAAAGCTACGGTGGACAAGAAGCTTCGGCGGGCGGGAAGGAATACAATGGGTAAAAGATTCAACGCAGCGTTAAAAGAAGTAGACGTCACCAAGTCCTATGACATTAAGGATGGCTTGGCTTTGGCCAAAAAGACCGCGACCACCAAGTTCGTGGGCAACATTGAAGTCCATGTCCGTCTAGGCATTGACCCAAAGAAAACTGACCAAGCCTTGCGTACCACGGTTACCTTGCCGCACGGCACGGGCAAAACCAAGCGCATTGCCGCATTCGTAACTCCAGGCAAGGAAAAGGAAGCCCAGGACGCGGGAGCTGTATTGGTTGGCGGCGAGGAATTGATTAAAAAAATCAAGGATACGGAGAAGTTGGATTTTGACATGGCGATTGCTGAACCGGCCATGATGGCCAAGCTCGCTTCTATTGCCAGAATCCTTGGTCCTAAGGGATTAATGCCGAATCCAAAAACCGGGACCGTGTCTGCTGATATCGGCAAGGCCATCAAGGAATTCGCGGGCGGTAAGCTGGAATTCAAGAATGATGATTCCGGCAACGTCCACATGATTTTAGGCAAAACTAATTTTGCAGATGAACAAATCTTAGAGAACTTTGCATCCTTCCTAGATGCCCTGCGCAGCGCTAAGCCTGCAGGACTCAAAAAGGAATTCATCCAGAGCGTGAGCCTGAATGCCACCATGGGCCCAGGCATAAAACTTAAAGTTTAACCACATCTTTCAATACTAAAACCCCTTCGCCTCGGCTGAGGGGTTTTGCCCGCCTAGACTCGACCCCAGTCGAGGCTGGTGTTATAATTATTATGAAATTAAGCTCCCAAACATGATTCTCTCAGACAAAGATATCGCGGCCAAGCTTGAAACAAAGGAAATTGTCATCTCACCCATGCCCAATATGGCTGAAGCCTTAGGAACCGTATCCATTGACCTACGCCTCGGGAGCCAGTTCATGAAGTACCGCACCACGGACCGGCCGTTTATCGATGTCCGCGACCCGAAGACCTTTGAGGGTGTGACAGAAACCGTGAACAAAAAAGATAACGAAGCCTTTGTCATCCATCCACAGGAGTTCGTCCTTGGCTCAACTCTCGAAAAAATCGAACTACCTGCCAATCTCGCTGGCCGGTTGGAAGGGAAGTCATCCTTGGGCCGCCTCGGTATCGTGATTCATTCCACTGCGGGTAAAATTGACCCGGGGTTTAAGGGCAACCTGGTCCTGGAAATTACCAATATCGGCAACCTGCCAGTAATGCTTTATCCCGGGATGCGGGTGTGCCAGGTGCTGTTTGAACAGCTCAGTTCTCCTACGACCATATCTTATACCGAACGCGAAAATTCCAAATACAAGAACCAGGATCAGACCGTGGCCAGCCGCGCCAACCAGGAAACCAACTGATGAAAGGAAAGCTGATTGTGATTGATGGCCCGGATTCCGTGGGCAAATCCACTCAAACTGCGCTTTTAGCAAGACGTTTGCGAAAATTGGGCTTTAAAGTTCTTGTCACAGACTTTCCGCGCTATGGCCATCCCTCGGCTTGGTTGGTAGAGCAATACCTCAAGGGTAAATTCGGTTCAGCTAAGAAGGTTGGGCCGTTTGTCCCCGCGATTTTTTTCGCAGTTGACCGCTATGCAGCAGCTGAGGAAATGCGCCAGGCGCTAAAGCAGGGGAAAATCCTGATTTCCAACCGTTACGTCACCGCGAGCATGGCCCACCAGGGGCTCCAATTTCCAAGTAAAAGCAAGCGCCAAGAATTTTATAAGTGGGTCCAGGAACTGGAATACAAAACCTTTGGCCTGCCAAAACCTGATTTCCACCTCTTCCTGCACATGCCGTACAAGGTTTCCTTATCCCTCATGGATGCGCGCAAAGGCAAGAAAAAGGATATAAATGAAAAAAATCTAAATCACTTGAAGAAAGCTGAGCAGACTTACCTGGAAATCGCCCATAAATTCAAATACAAAGTAGTTCGTTCAGTTGTAAACAACAAGCTCCAGAAACCCGCTGAAATTAACGAAAGAATATGGCAAATTTTGAAATCGAAATTAAAAGCTTAATCGGCACCCGCGCGGATGCGGATGCTTTGGTCACAAAAATGAGAGCGCTTGACCCAGCATTCACGGAGGAGGGGAGCCACAAACAACTCAACCACTACTTTATGGGCGGGGATTTAACAAATTTACGCGCAAAACTTATTTCCCATTTATCTACGGATAAGCAAGCGGAGTTTGAAAAACTCGCCCAGCAAGCCAAGGACTTCTCAGTCCGCACCCGATTAGCTGATACAAAGACCATCTTTGTAATCAAGGCTACGGTGGATGATACGAGTTCCAGCAATGGCACAGCCAGGCAGGAATTTGAATCCGAAGTTAACTTGAATCTTGAACAACTCGACCAATTGCTCCTGGATTCAGGTTTCCAGTACCAGGCCAAGTGGTCCCGGGAACGCGAAGAATACAAATACAAGGGTTTAAATGTTATGGTTGATAAAAATGCTGGTTACGGGTATTTAGCTGAATTTGAATCCGTGGTGGATGACGCGTCACAAGCTGATGCGGTTAAATCAAATATCCGCCAAATTATGGGCGAACTTGGAGCACCAGAACTCAACCAAGACCGCCTGGCCCAGATGTTTGATTATTACAACAAAAACTGGCAGGATTATTACGGGACAGAAAAAGTGTTTGATATAGAATGAACAATAAGCCATCCCAGCGAAAGCTGGGATCCACTTCCATAACTAACACCATTTGGTAATTAAATTAATGAAGTGGATCCCGGGTCAAGCCCGGGATGGAGACGTATATAAAGCTTATGGAAACAAAGCATCCTGAGTATCAATACCTGGGCCTGATGCGGGAAATCCTTGATAAAGGGGTTCGGCAAGAGGATAAAGGTACTGGCGATATCACTTATAGCATCTTTGGCAGGCAAATCCGGTTTGATTTGTCTGAAGGTTTTCCTTTGCTGACAACTAAAAAAGTATATTGGAAAGGCGTACTGCATGAACTTTTTTGGTTCATGTCGGGCAACTCCAATATTAAATACCTCGTAGATAACAACGTGCACATTTGGGATGATTACCCATACCGCATTTACCGAGAGAAGGTTAAAAAAGGCTTAATGCCTGAAATTACCAAAGAAGAATTCATTACAAAGATTGCTACTGATTCTGAATTCGCCAAACACCATGGTGAGTTGCCACAGATTTACGGTCAATCATGGCGCCGCTGGCCAGCTAAAAATGGCCGTACCGTGGACCAGTTGGCGTGGGTAGTAAAAAAACTACGCGAAGATGTTGATGCCCACAACACTTTGGTAAACTCTTGGAACCCTGAATATCTTTATGAGATGGCTCTCCCAGAGGAAGCTTGCCGCTTCCCGATTTGCCACAACATGTTTCAAGTCAACATCAAGAACGGCAAATTATCCCTTCAACTATACCAACGAAGCGCCGATATATTCTTAGGTGTGCCCTTTAACATTGCCAGCTACGCTTTGCTCACCCACATCCTGGCGCAACTGACTGGCAACCAGCCAGGGGAGTTCGTGCATACTTTCGGTGATGTGCACGTTTACGAAAAGCATATCGAGGCGGCCAAAGAACAACTTACTCGTGAGCCGAAAAAGCTTGCCTCAATTAAACTTAGTCCCGACTTTAAAGAACTAGACGAGTTTAAAACCGAACACGTGACTTTAGAAAACTATGATTCACACCCGCCAATCAAAGCGGAATTAGCCTTAGTCGGTGGAATCGTGGATGAGGACTGGAAGAACTTTGTACAAAAAAAGACGTAAAAAATGAATCCTGAAACCTTAAAAGATTCAGTTGGATTACTGGCCTTTAATGAAGGACGGGTTCTGCTCGTTAAAAATACTTTAAAATCAGGTTACCGGGAAGAAATATACGGCGCTCCGGCTGGAAGGCTTGAGGAAGGTGAAACTGAAAAACAAGCAGCTGTGAGGGAATTTTTTGAAGAAACTGGTTTAACCACAACCGAAGATGACCTGGAAGATTTTGAAAATAACTGCTACAGCGCAGAGCTCGACAGAAAAGAAGGGAAGAAGGTTTACTCCATCCGATTCCTAAGAGTAAAAAATTTTGAAGGTGAGCTTAAGGCGTCTGAAGCAACAATTCCGGAATGGGTAGAGTTAGGTCAAGCAAGAGAAATGAAGCTTGTGGCAAACGTAAAAGAAGCCATTGAAGCTGCGTTACACGCAATCAGACGGGAATCAGAATCATCTAAGCCGAAAATATCATGAAAATAACATTTGTTGTTGCAGTTGCAAAGAATGGGGTTATTGGCAACCACAATGCCTTGCCCTGGTATATTCCTGAAGACTTAAAGCATTTTAAGCAAGTCACTGACGGCAAGACAGTCTTGATGGGCAAAAATACTTTTGATTCTGTGATGAATCGGATTAAGAAACCTCTTCCTAACAGACGCAATGTAGTTATTACAAGAAATATGGACCATAAGGCGCCCGAAGGCGTTTTGGTGTATCATGATTTAGATACTGCTTTGTCAGAGTTGTCAAAAGATAGCGATGAGCTTATGGTGCTCGGTGGCAGTCAGATATACAAACAATTTTTGGACATGGACAAAGTGGACAAGATGATTATCACTGAAGTGAATTATGAAGTGGATGGAGATGTGATGTTTCCAAAAGTGGATTGGTCCAAGTGGAAAAAAGTTTCTGAAGACCCACGCGAGGATTTTTCATTCGTGGAATACGAGAGGGTCAGATGAGTATCAAACTGGTAGCCTTTGACTGGAACGGCACCATTTTGGCGGACGCGCAAGGCATGGTCCGAGCCAATAATGCCGTTTTACGCCACTTTAAGCTGGAACCTATAAACCTGAAAAGATACAGAGATACTTTTCAGGTTCCGATTAAATCGTATTGGATGGCCCTGGGTTTTGATCCCGACCTATTTGACCGTATTGCAAAAGAACAAGAAAAGATTTTTCAGAAAAGCCACGAGCCAGAAGAGAAAAAATGCCGAGCCCGCCTGGGGATAAAAGAGGTTTTATCTTTCCTGGCTAAGCAAAAAGTTGAATCCGTGATTTTCAGCAATCATATCACGGCTCACATAGAGAAAAAACTAGAGAATTTATGTCTGGCGAACCGCTTCACCGCCGTACTGGCTCGAGCCGTTAACGACAGAGGACACCAGCACAAGCGGTTCAAAGATCAAATTTTAAATGAATATATACGTTCCAAAGGAATAAAACCGCACGAAGTGATGGTTGTAGGTGATACAGAAGAAGAGATAGAAATTGGAAGAAAGTTCGGCTATACTACTGTAGCGCTGACTGGCGGGCATAACAGCGTGTCCAGGCTAAAGGCACAGAAGCCTGATTACCTGATAGCTCACCTAAAAGAACTCAAGCGGATAATTCCCACCCTATGAACAGCCAAAGAAATATTGACTTCATGTATGAAATCGGATCCTTACGCCATGTGCCACGCGGCTGGCGTCAGCACCTGGGTTTTGATGTGGCCTCTGACCTGGAGCACACTTTCCGTCTTATCTGGCTGGCTTTACTGATTTCCCGCATGGAAAAGCAGGGGGATGAGAATTTAATCATCAAGATGGCCTTGGTGCATGATGTGCCCGAAACCCGCACCTCTGACCATAGTTACGTGCAAAAAGTTTACGTCACGGCAGACGAAGAACGCGCGGCTAATGATATGTTTAAGGACACCGCCTTTGCTGACCTTCGGGTAATATTGGCAAAATATGAATCCCGGGATTCAATTGAAGCTAAGATTGTTAAGGATGCGGATAACCTGGATGTGGATCTTGAGCTTAAGGAGATTGAAGAACTCGGCTCCCAACTACCCAAGAAATGGGAAAAATTGAACCGGCGCATGGTCCGAGATGAGAAGCTGTACACTGAATCTGCCAAAAAGATTTGGGATGAGATCCAGCAATCCGACCCTAGCAACTGGCACCGCAATATGAATAAATGGATAACCGACCCCACAGCGGGAAAATAATATGTCTGAAACAGAACAACCTTTAGAAGTTCGCGAAGCCGCTATCCTCGAAGAAGTCAGGCAACTCCTTGAACAAAATGAGAATGCCCTTCATGCTAAATTTAATAACCTCGCAGCTAACCTGGCGCCAGAGATGGCGGACGAGGGCTCAAAGCGGGAGGCCCTCCGAATCCGGGGCGCCTTGGATGTTAAATTTGTTGATGATATGAAGCCACAAGATTTAAACGGACATTCTGATTTACGTAAAAATCAAACACATCGGGAATTTTACCAGACCATTGATTCGGTAATGGATGAATTTGATCCGAATCATTCAATCAGAAATGAAATAGTGGAAATGATCCATTTGAGACCTGAGATTGATATCAGTCAGCCAAAATCTAAGCGTAGAATCGAAGATACCAAGGGAGACTTGCGAAACGCTATTAATATTCAATTAATACCCATGTATGCGCGTCTGCGCGCCATAGGATATGTTGACCGGGATATAGTACTCTAAGTCATGGAAGAATTACTCCGCGAAATTAAAAACCTAAAAGGCCAGTCCAAAGACCTGAAGGAGCATCTTTGACCTGGGAGAGAAAAAACAAAAAATTCTAGAGCTGGAGGATGCCATGTCCGCCCCGGACTTTTGGGCTGACCAGAATTTTGCCAAAGAACAATCCAAGCTCCACTCAACCCTTAAAATTCAAGTTGAAGGGTGGCTGAAGCTGGAAGCCGATTTACACGAACTGGAAGAGCTCGCCGCCCTGGCCGCTAAGGAGTCAGATAAAGCCCTAGAAAGCGACCTGAAGGCTAAATTTAAGCGTTTAGAGGGCCAATATGAACAGTTTCGCCTGGTAACCTTCCTGGGCGGCAAATATGACCAAAATGACGTAATTATCTCCATCCATGCCGGTGCTGGGGGAGTGGATGCCCAGGATTGGGCCGCAATACTCTTACGGATGTATTTACGGTTCCTGGAAAAGAAAAATTTTAAGGTTTCAATAATCGACGAAAGTCGCAACAGTGAAGGCGGCATCAAAAGCGTAGTGCTGGAAGCCAGCGGGCCGTACGCGTACGGGTACTTAAAGTCCGAAGCCGGTGTACACCGGCTAGTAAGACTGTCGCCGTTTAACCCGGCGCACACTCGTGAAACCTCTTTTGCCCTGGCAGAAGTCCTCCCGGTAATTTCTCATTCGGAATTTAAATTGAATATGGATGACGTAGAAATTGAAGCCAAGACTTCTCGCGGGCATGGTGGCCAGTCCGTGAATACCACTTATTCAGCTATCCGCGCCACCCACCGACCGACAGGACTTACTGTTACTATACAAAACGAACGCTCCCAAACCCAAAACAAGGAACAAGCTTTGAAAATTTTAGCAGGGAAAGTGGCATACCTCGAAGAACAGCGCCAGGAAGAGGAACGCTTAAAACTTCGCGGCGAGTTCCACAGCGCGGAATGGGGCAACCAGATTCGGTCATACGTCCTGCACCCCTATAAACTAGTGAAGGACCACCGCACAGAATACGAAACCTCGGACGCGGAAAATGTGCTGGAAGGCGATTTGGATGAGTTCGTGAAGAAATACTTGGAAAAAAATAAGTAAGTCAAAATTCAAAGGTCAAAAGTCAAAAATTCAGGTCAAAATTTAAAAGTACCGTGGCCTAAGGCAGTTTTGACTTTTGAGTTGCAATTTTGAGTTTTGAATTTTAACTTTTGACTTAGACTTTCCTTTGCTTCGGCTTTGGCCCATTTTCTGGTATAATATGTACACATGATTAGATTCGATAAAGTAACAAAAACCTACAACGAAAGCTATGCCATCAAAGAAGTCAGCCTTGATATTCACAAGGGTGATTTTATTTCGTTAGTTGGCCAGTCCGGGGCGGGTAAATCAACCCTCCTGTCCCTGATTATCGGCGAAGAACGTCCCGATTCTGGGCGAATCTTAATTGATGACATTGATGTAGCGCGAATCAAGCCTTACGATATCCCGTTCTTGCGGCGCAAAATCGGGGTCGTTTTCCAAGACATCAAGTTGCTCGATAACCGGACGGCTTACGAAAACGTGGCTTTTGCCTTGGAAGTTTCGGGTGAAAGCGCAGACGTGATAAAAAAAGAAGTGCCTAAGGCCCTGGAACTCGTGGGGCTTGAAGATAAGGCCGCAGCTTTTCCCAATGAAATGTCTGGTGGCGAAAAACAACGGGTGGCTATTGCCCGCGCCATGGTCCACAAGCCCGTCCTGCTTTTAGCGGATGAGCCAACTGGCAACCTGGATTCTATTAATGCCTGGGAAATCCTGCAGCTCCTCCTTAAAATCAACAAAACCGGCACGACCGTTATATTAGCCACGCATGCCAAGGATTTGGTAAACAGTATCAAGAAGCGGGTCATCACCATTGAAAAAGGGGAAATCACGAATGACCAGGAGAAAGGGAAATACCTCCTATGAAAATGCTGACCACCAAAAGGGTCATCGCTTCGGGCCTTACCAATTTCCTCCGCAACATTTGGATTTCCATAGCGGCGACTTCCATGGTTTCCATCACGCTTTTTATTATTTCAATCATTATCGTGCTTTACGCCTTAACCTCGGTGGCAATCAACAGCTCCACGGACAAAATTGGCGTAGTCACTGCCTACTTCAACCAGCAGACCACGGAAAAAGAAAAAGAAAACGTCATTGTTGAGGTAAGTTCCCTGCCAGGTGTGCGGGAAGTGATTTATACTACCAAGGAACAGGCCATTGCCCAATTTAGAGCAACTCACGAAAATGACCCGAACTGGCTCGAAAGTTTAAATGAATTTACCGACGCAGACAGCCCACTAAATGGTTCTATTTCAGTCAAAGCCGATAGCCTCACGGATTACGCCCAGATTTATGACTCGCTTATAGAAGACCGCTACGCCCCTTACTTCCACGATGTCCGCGATAACCAAAAAGTCATTGACAAGCTCTACACCATCATCCTGTTCATTACCCGGTTCGGCATCCTGTTGGCCGCCATCTTCATGGTAGTTACGGTACTGGTAACTTTCAACACGATTAGACTTACTATTTACAACCGCCGCAGCGAAGTGGAAATCATGCGCCTGGTGGGGGCCACCAACTGGTATATCCGCTGGCCATTTTTCATTGAGGGGATATTGTACGCCTTGATTGCCACAATTTTAACCTCTGGAATAATTTTAATCCTGCTCTTCCTCCTCTCCGGTCGCATCGAACAGTTCCTGTCCATCAACGCTTTCGGCACCAGCCTGATTAAGTCGCTGTTTTGGCAAATTTTATTAGCAAATTTCCTGGCCAGCATCGGTTTGACTGTCCTGGCCTCCAGTATTGCCATGCGCCGGTACTTGAAGGTATAATGAAGCTACGAATTTACGAATGGTTACGAAAATACGAATTTAATACCGACATTAGTATATTCGTATAAATTAGTAAATTCGTAGGTCAGATTATGAAATTACTGCTCACAAAGGATGTCCGGGGCCTTGGCCGGGTTGGGGATGTTAAAGATGTTTCTGATGGCCATGCCAGGAATTTTCTGATACCCAAGGGGTTTGCCCTGCCAGCCACCACGGCCGTGCTCAGCCGGGTTCAGAAAGAAGAACATGAAAAGCAGGAAAAATTCCAGCGCGAACAGGAACGCTGGGCGCAGTTAAAAAATAAGCTGGCAGACAAAAAATTTACGGTTAAGGCCAAGGGTTCGGGCAATAGCCTGTTTGCCGCCCTGCACCAGAAAGAAATCGCGGCCGCGATAAACAGCAAGCACCCAGACAGCGTAACCGCAGAGCAGGTAGTTTTGGCCAAGCCGCTGAAAACCCTGGGCGAACATGAGGTAACATTCAAGCTCAACGAGCAAATTAAATTTAAAATACGTTTAATAATCCAAGCCCTATGACCGCAAAAAAAGCCAAGTCCCATCACGTCAAATATATTTTTGTTTCCGGCGGGGTCATTTCCTCCGTAGGTAAAGGTATCACCACCGCATCGCTAGCGGCCCTATTAGAAGACCGCGGCTACCGGGTTGCTCCAATCAAATGTGACCCATACCTCAACGTTGATGCCGGGACCATTCGGCCCCAGGAACACGGTGAGGTTTTTGTTACGGAAGATGGCATGGAAACCGACCAGGATGTGGGCAATTACGAACGGTTCATGAATACCGACCTGTCCTCGGCCAATTACCTGACCAATGGCCAGATTTACCAGGAAATCATCAAGCGGGAAAGGAACTTTGAATATAATGGCGAAGATGTGGAGATTGTGCCGCATGTGCCGGAAGAAATTATTCGCCGCTGCGAGCTGGCAGCCAAAAAGCGCAAAGCCGATATTGTAATTGCGGAAATTGGCGGCACAGTAGGCGAATACCAAAATATTTTGTTTATTGAAGCCAATCGTATCATGAAGTATCGGTACAATCGCGATGTCATCCACATCCATGTGGCCTACTTGCCGACCCCGCCGAGCGTGGGGGAGATGAAATCCAAGCCTGTTCAGACTTCGGTCAGGCTCCTCAATGGCAGCGGCATCCAGCCGGACTTTATCATTGGCCGCGGTGAAAAGGCCTTAGATAAACGACGTAAGTCCACCCTAGCCCTAATTTGCAATGTGCCAGAAGAGAGGATTATGTCAGCGCCGGATTTGAACACAATTTACGCGGTCCCTATGGAGTTTGATAAGCAGGGGCTCACGGACGCGGTGCTCACAAGCCTGGACATGAAGCCAAGAAAAGCCAACTTGAAAAGTTGGAAGGGACTCATCGCGAACATTAAAAAATCCCGCAAAGAAATTAATGTGGCCGTGGTGGGAAAATATTTCGAAACCGGCTCGTACAAACTGTCTGATGTTTATATTTCCGTCGTGGAATCCCTTAAGCACGCTTCCTGGCACAATAACGTGAAAACCAACCTGCACTGGATTACCAGCAGCGAAGTAGAAGAAAAAGGCGCGGCTACCGTGCTTGAAGGGTTTGATGGGATTGTGGTGCCTGGCGGATTTGGCAAGCGGGGGACTGAAGGCTTAATCCAAACCATCCAGTATGCCCGGGAAAACAACGTTCCATACCTGGGGCTGTGTTATGGCATGCAAATGGCAGCCATTGAATTCGCCCGTAACGTCTTGAAAATGAAAAATGCCAATACCGTGGAGGTGGATGTAAAAACCCAGTATCCGGTAATTAACCTTATGCCTGACCAGGAAAAGAAAATGCTCAAAAAAGAATATGGCGGCACTATGCGGCTCGGGGCGTGGGATTGCCTGCTCAAAGCTGGCACCAAGGCTCAAAAAGCCTACGGCACAAAAAAGATTTCCGAACGCCACCGCCATCGCTATGAATTTAACAATAAATACCGCAAGCAGTTCGAAGCCGCGGGCATGGTTTTCTCCGGCACCTCGCCAGATGGGTTATTGGTCGAAATTATGGAACTGCCAAACCATCCGTTTTTCCTCGGCACCCAATTCCACCCGGAATTTAAATCCCGTCCACTAAACCCCGGTCCACTATTTCGCGAATTCATCAAAGCCACGATAAAAAAGTAAATTTTGCACTGTATCTTTTCCGGCGCGACCGCGCGCGAGTGGATACAGTGTATTTGTAAATAAAAAGGAGTTCGTGGTCGGGAGGGGATTCCTCGCAACCACGAACCCGAACCATTACGGCTTCTTGAAGAGTCGGCGGTAGAAATTGGCCGCCCCTTGCGCCCTTATGAGCTTCGCCCTCGCCAGTCCCAAAACGACTAGAGCTTGTCCTTCCAGGGCTTCTCGCTCTTGTCTCCGGGCCTCATCAACCCCTTGGCCAAGCGACTGCAGTGTCGACAGAACCACATCCTGATGGTCTACCCACACCCGGTGACTGTTGGGCGGCATGCGGTCGAACGCGCCTTGGTAGTTCCGCGAATGCCGGTTGGCGTTCCACCAACGCGGGTAAAGCCACAATCCTATTACCATCAGCAGCAAAGATACGCCGTACTGGATAGCGAGATGCACAACCGTGTCCTCGAGTCCGGCGAAGCTCTCTGCGCCAAGCAGTAAGAGCGTAACACCCATAGCTCCGAGGAGCCAAATCTTGCGACGACGCACGATTTCCATAAGTAGTCTCCTGA
>Ga0209542_10013604_pt1 | contig 13992 bp, 10 predicted proteins | sample RifCSPhighO2_01_FD_184028 | JGI IMG/M metagenome (GOLD analysis project Ga0209542, IMG submission 184028) | Soil microbial communities from Rifle, Colorado - Rifle CSP2_plank highO2_0.1 (SPAdes) (version 2) | ecosystem: Environmental > Terrestrial > Deep subsurface > Rock core/Sediment ...
TACAAAGACTGCTATGCCTAATATACTCAATGACCAGGAGAATATCTGTTCAATTAAGCTTCCCAAATCGGTAGGAAGGCCCTGGGTGGGGGTGTTAAGTTGAGGTACTTTGACGAATGGGGCACCTTGTAAAACAGTTAATTTAATAGATTCACCAGAACTTCCGTTTAAACCAGAACTTATTACTGAATAAACCCCATCCTCAATATCTGGAACCTCAAATGTTAAATAATTTCTGTTTACGTTAGGTTCTACTGAAATTTCTATAAGCGACCCTGAAACAGGTACCAAAACAACCTGATTTCCAATAAATTTACCAATTATGACAATGGGCTGACTTTGTCTAGCTGTTACAGGAAAAATAGATTTAATTACTGGTGGACCAATATCAGCAACAAACATTTCGCAAGATGAACCTTCCACATCTTGATCTGCCGAACAAACACAACTAACCCCTTTTCTTCCTGGTCCTCCAGGCGGACAAGAGCTCCAAAGTACTTCAAGGGCCGCTACTATTTTGTCAGCGTTAGCAACATTGTCACCATCACAAGCTCTAACTACTTTTTCTACAGCATTTTCACTCCAGTTCTTCCATTGAGTTGCCGTTGCTCCTCTAAAAATAAAATTGGATGAACAAGATAATGCGATGTTAACATTTCTTTGAAACCAAACCTTATCTCTACATTCTGAATAAATAGCAATAGGATCTTTTGCTCTTGCGCCGGCTTGATAAACATCCTCACCACAAGTATAGCCGGGTGTGAAATTTTCTTCGGCTTTTACGGTAGTTAAAAAACTTAAATATGATACCGTAATTAGTGTAATTAGAAATAATTTTTTATAAATATTCATTTTTAATTTTGTTATTCTTCCGTCCCTAACCCAGGAAGATTAACAGTATTTTTAACTAAATCCGGATTAATGGTATATAGAATTAAATATGAAGACAAGAGAAGAATTGCTCCGAATACAGCGTTAGTCATGTGAGTCTTTGCCTCACCGATTTTGGAAGTATTTCCTGCTGCCGTAAGCCACAAAAACCCAGAATAGAAAAACATTACAAAGACTGCTATGCCTAATATACTCAATGACCAGGAGAATATCTGTTCAATTAAGCTTCCCAAATCGGTAGGAAGGCCCTGGGTGGGGGTGTTAAGATTAACCGAAAGTGGAAATCCTGGTCCACCTACTATTACTTCTAAGTTTTGAGGACTTGTCGCTGAACCGCTTGACCCAACCATAGATATCTTATAGACACCAGCTGAAAATTCTAATGGAACATCAAAATCTACCGTAGTTCTTTGAACATCAACGACACCAGTTACTGTATAAAATTTTCCATCAGAAAATTCTAATTTTATATTTTCAATTAAATTCGTGCCATATATCTCTACTGCTTGACCAGTGGCTGCTTTGGTTGGATTAACGGCAGTTATTTGGGGTGGACCAGTTGGTGATCCTGGCAAGGGGACTGATGGAGGAGGAACTGGCGGATTATTTCCGTTCCCATTTGGAGTTCCCGGAATACAAACAACTCCTTCGGTGGATGGATTTGTGGTCCAAGCTCCTCCAGTAATAGAGGAATTATTTATAGTTACATTTAATCGGCCAGGACAATTTACTTGGGAATAAATATCTATTTCGATAGGACGACCATTTGAATCAAAACTCCAACCGGGTCTTATTCCTTCTCTAAAATTACAACTTCCTACGCTATCAGGAGCATAAAAAGCGACTCCGCCCGAAGATTTACAATACAAAAAACCAGAAACTGGATAGGTAACTCCAGTAGCTTCAACAGGATCGTTGTCGCAAAAATATCCAGCCGTAGCAGTTGGATCAGCACTCGATGCATTTGCTCCAGTAAGTTCTATATAACCAGAAGGACATATTCCTTGAGGACCAATCGCCCCTCCTCCAGATGGTGGTGGAACTGGTGGATTATTTCCGCCGCCACCCCAAGTTACTTCGGACAGTATCTGCTGAAATTTATTTAAGAAATCTTTTTCCGTTGAATTGAGTTTTGATTGAAAAGATGATCCATCAAGATCAAATCCAGCATTAGTATGAAATGTCCAAGCAGCAGCTCCGCCACTTTTTGCGCCACTGATAGAAGTCAAAAAATTAGCAGAATTCATTCCAGACCTAAACCTGTCCGGTTCGCCTAGATAAACTGGCTTTCCTGAAGATAAAAGCGATTGAGTAATATTTTGAGTGGTATTCCACCAATTAGTGACTCGATCTTCATGATGATTTACTAAATCCATTCCGGTATTTATGGTGAAGCTTGTTGTTCCAGAAGGACTGATACCACAAGCTAAAGATGTCGAAACTATAATGTTTGAACTAATATTTTTGATTATTTGGCGCAAATTCGATGCGTCTTGCTCGGTGAAATTGTTACAATTTGCTTCATTTTGTAAATCATAAAAAACATTACGGTATTCAAGAAGATCTCGAATTGTGGCTTCTACAGCGTTTTTATAATCAGATACGGATAAATTCTGAACCGTTTCTCTGGTAAACGATATATCCACAACCATTCCCTTGTTGTTAGCTTGAGTTATAACATTTTTAAGAATATTTAATTGGCCAGGACTTATGTTTCCGGAACTATCAATTAGGACAGTATTTGAATAATTACCCCCTTGTCCGTTAGCCCACCAATTTGGCAATATTCTTATGCCGTCAACTCCATTTGATTTTAAATAATCCAAATCGGCATTAAGGTTTTGAGCATCAAGAGCATCGAAATAAGATACTAGGACTAAAAATTTGACCTGATTGTTAATGGTAAATTTAGTACCGTTTATTCCAAGAGTAGTGGCTGAAGCGTTAGAAACAAAAGCAAAGAAAACCAAAAAAACAGCTAAAAATATACCAATAACAAAATTATTTTTCAGCTTTTCCATCAGTTCTATTTTAACCCATATTAATCTTGCGGTCATTAGGTAATTATCCACTTTTTTGTTATATTTATCTAATGAACATGAGAGAAAATTGTGGTTGGGAAAAGACCGTTTTCCTTTTGGTTTTAATTTTGATCTTTTTTCCTGGTGGTTTTGTTAAATCTAGTGTGCAAGATGAGATAGACGCCAAAAACAAGCAAGTAGAAGAAATTCAAAAACAAATAGACGAATATGAGAAACAAATAGAAGGGGTTCGTAATCAATCACAAACTCTTCAGAATGAGATAAATAATCTAAATGCCAAAATAAATCAGGTCCAACTAGAAATTAAATCCTTAGGTATTTCTATTAACAAAATAGATTTAGAAATAAATGCTACGGAGACAAAGATTAGCGAAGCTGAAAAGGAGATAAATAAACATAAAAATGCACTAGGTCAGTACATTAAGATTATTAACGAAAATGATCAAAGATCTTTGACGGAAATACTACTTAAGAATCAGAGCTTGTCAGATTTTTTTAATGATTTAAACAGTATTCAAACTACCCAGGAAAACCTAAAGACAGCTATAGACGATATTAAAAATTTGAAAGAACAACTAGGGGAACATCAAACTAATCTTGAAGAAAAGCAAACGGAACTTGAACAATCTAAGCGTTTGCAGGAAATAGAGAAACGTTCCATTGATTCAACTAAAGCAATACAAGCCAAACTATTGAAAGACACGAGGGGTAAAGAATCAAAATATCAAGAATTAGTGAAAAAATCTCAAAAAGATCTTCAGACACTAAAAAATCAAATTGGATATTTAATACAGAACGGTGTCTCGGCTGAAGAGGCGGTCAAATATGGTCAACTAGCGGCTATAGGTGCCGGTATTCGTCCAGCTTTCTTAATCGCTGAACTTGAGCAAGAAAGCGCATTGGGCGGAAATGTTGGGAAATGCTATATAGTAGATAAATTTAGTGGTTCTACTCGTAGAATTACAAATGGCCAAATATATAAAAAGGGGATACACCCCACAAGAGATCTGGCTTTGTTTTTAAATATTACAGCCGAATTAGGTAGAGATCCTTTTCAAACTCCAATATCGTGTGGTCAAAGTTGGGGAGGTGCGATGGGTCCGGCTCAATTCATTCCTTCTACTTGGATGGGGTATAGAGATGAAGTTGCTCGTTTGACCGGTCATAATCCAGCAAATCCATGGGACATAGAAGATGCATTCATTGCGGCTGCAACTAAGCTTGCAAAAGATGGAGCAAACAGTCAAACTCGTGCCGGTGAAATAGCAGCATCCAAAAGATATTACTGTGGAAATGCTACAAGCACAAAATCAGGCTGTGTGAACTATGCCAACTCCGTTCAGCGTCTTGCAGCCGAAATCGCCAAAAATTTGTAGGCGTGTTATCCTTTTCACAAGTCCTTTGAAAAAGGTAAGATGGGATGTGACCATGAATGCAAAACTTAATTTTGTTTCTATCTTAATGGCTTTTATTTTGGGGTTAGTTTTGTTTGATAATAATTTATCTGCTCAAAATGTTCTTTCAAGTCGAGCAATTGAAATACGGGGCATGATTGTACCAATTCTTCAAGAAAAATGGGGATTGGCCGATAAAATAGAAGAGGGCAAAGAGCTCCTAAAAAATTCGGTATCTTTGAAATTTGAAGAAGTTCCGCAAAAAGACAAAAGGGGTAGAATTATAAAGAAAAAAGGCCAACCCGTAATGGAAATGGTCAAAAAAGAAATTGCTTTGGCGATATTCGATACCGAAACAGGCGAGGTGTTTGAAAAAAGATATTGGCTTAATGTTGCCGAAATAAATAAAGCAAATGATTTAAGAAAAAAATATCTTGATAACCCTAACTACCTTCCGGTATTTCGGTCATCAGATACCACTAAAGAGTTTGAGGCTATTAGTAATTGGTGGAATAGTTTTAATTCAGATATTTCTATAATTCGAAATGGGGCTGTTGGGGGCCAATATGTTGTAGTGGCAAATAAATATCTGATGTCCAATGATGATCTGGTTTATCCAGAAGATAAAATAGGTGCAAAATATTCCGACATTGTTTATGTGCCATATTCATCTTTACTGAAAGACAAAACCCTAATTGTTGCTGGAAAGAAATTTCTTAATGATTATGTGAATGAGGCATTCAAAGAGTTAAGTGAAGCTGGGGTTATGTCAAAGGCATTTCCGGACCAACTTATAACCGAGACAATGACGCAGACATTTGTTAAAAACATTTTTCTTACGGAACATACCGATCCCATGATGATGTTTATGTCAAATGATGGTGGTCTGGAATTAGTCGAGAGGGTTCTTATACGCCTTGGAACTAATGGCGAAAAAGCATTTCGCTATACTGTATCCAAGACTGGTGCCTCCGGTCTTGGCCAGATAATGCCCAAAACCTATGCCAGTATGTTTAAAGGTTATTCATCTGCAAAACTTATAAAAAACACAGACATGGGAAGAGTTGATGTTAAAAATGGAATCAAAGCTGCGATATTAGTTTTGGATGATCATCTTTTGGGGGTTAAAAATAGAGCTTACTCAAATGGATCAGCATCTAAAAGAAGATTCGATGCTCTAACACCAGATAAATTAGAAGAAACCAGAGGCATGGCCTACAACGGCGGCCCAGGAAAATACAACACTTCTACTGGTGAGCTGAACATTGGAAGTAGGGGAGCTAAAGAAACTGCTGGTTTTCTTAAGAAATTTAGAATGATAAAGAGTCTCAATCTTTTTGATTAAAATATTGCGGCCTTACAAGGGCCGTTTTTGTCTACTTGCTTTTTTTAATTTTTTTAGTATAATTTATCAAGTTTTGTTATTTAACAAGGAATAAAATGCTGAATATAACAAGGGAAGAATTGGACAAAATGTTTGCCGATTCTGCCCAAAAATTAGAGGGTTTAAGAAACGAACTTTATACCATTCAATTAGAAATTAATCAGCTTGGCACTAGACAGAATGAAACGAATAAAAAAATTAAAGATGAGGAAAAAAGGCTTGAAGCAATCAGGGAGGCCCAAGTCCTAAATGACCCTATTCCTGAAAAAGTTTCTGGTGTGCGCAAAAGATTGCTGACAAAGATTGAACGTTCAAAAAGAGAAGAAATTACTATAGCCGAGAAGAAAAAAATGGATGCCGAAATTCCGGAACTAAAAATGGAACTTCAAAAAGAATGTACTCACCCTTTCGTTTTTCATAGAGATGGTTATGAAGGAAGTCCCTCACAAGATTTTGAGAATAGCTATCCCGGGCATAGATATTGCATTGTTTGTGGCTTTCATGAGGATTCTTATGATTCAAGAGAAACTGGAGCATTAGGACTTCAAAGGGAGTATTTGTTTAAACTGTTGACCACCAACGACAATAGAATTATTAAACGCGAGCCATATAGACCATATCCGGAATCACAGCGTTGTATTGATATCTGGATACCCCTTGGAGCAGCGATAAAGCCATTCGAAGAATCCATTGCAAGAACTTTAAGCTCCTAATGAAATCCGACATGGTTCGCATACACCTTCTTCCTGGAGGTAAGATGCCAGAAAGAAAAACATCGGGTGCTGTTGGTTTCGATGCTTCAATCAGAGCTGTTGTTTCATCAACGGAAATGGATCCGACAAACCCAATTCTAAGAAAAACATTGTTTGATTTCAATGAGGTTCCGAAAGACAATCCTTATATTGAACGTCATGTCGTGATTGTACCAGGACAGTCTGGAAACCAGTTGGCCTATCAAATGGATCCTGGAGAATCTGTTCTTGTTGGTATCGGATTCATTACAGAAATGGAGTGGCCCATGTTTTACCTTACGCTTCCACGCAGCGGTTTCGCTACAAAATGGGGTATTGTTGTTAAAAATGCTATGTGTCCAGTGGATTCAGATTATCGAGGCGAACCAGGTGTTCTTGTTTGTAATGAAAATCCACACTCATTCCTTCTACACAAAGACATGCGTATCGCCCAAATAATTTTTCAAAAAGCTTTGATTCCAGATTTTGAGATCGCACAATCCTATAACGAACTTTCTGGTACTGACAGAGGTACTGGTGGGTTTGGTTCAACAGGGATAAAATAGTTTAAGCCGTTTGAAACCGGCTTTTTTAATTTGAAAAAATATAATTTTATTGTAAAATAATAGGCATGAAAAAAGCATTCGTAGCTATGTCTGGAGGCGTTGACTCGTCGGTTGCAGCTGCCTTGCTTAAGAAACAAGGATTTGAGGTGGTCGGAGTTTTTATGAAACCATGGAGCCCAACGATGCTGAACATCGTTAGCAATGTTTCTGTGGATAAGTGTACGTGGAAAGAAGATCGAGAAAATGCAATGATGGTGGCTTCAGTCTTAGGTATTCCGTTTAAAACTTGGGATTTTTCAAAGGAATATAAAAAACTGGTAACAGATTATATGGTGCGAGAATATCGGGCGGGAAGAACGCCTAATCCCGATGTGATGTGCAATAAAGAAATTAAGTTTGGTCTATTTTTCGATAAGGCAATCAAAGAAGGGGCGGATTATATTGCTACTGGCCACTATGTGCGCTTGAAGCGCAATGAACATGGAACAAAAAACAAGGAACATGCTCACCGCTCACTGTTCACTGCTCATGATTCAAATAAAGACCAATCGTATTTTTTGTGGACTCTCAATCAGAAGATTCTTTCAAGATGTTTGTTTCCGATAGGGGATTACCTTAAGCCCGAAGTCAGAAAACTTGCTAAAAAATTCAGACTCCCAAACCATGATAAAAAAGACAGCCAAGGCGTTTGTTTTATTGGTCCCTTAGATATGAAGGGTTTTCTTCAGATAAAAATAAAACCCAAAAAGGGTGAAATTCGTCTGTTAAGGTCCGACCCTAAAGGGATCTCGAGGTCGAACCTTGAAAACAGTTCTATGATTGGTTACCATGATGGCGTCTTTTACTACACTATCGGCCAAAGGCATGGTTTAAATATTAGCATCGGAGGCGGACCATATTATGTAGTTTCCAAAGATATCAAAAAGAATATTATTTATGTCGGAGACGAAAAAGATCTTTACTCAAGAAATCTTAAAGTTTCAAATTTAAACTGGGTTAATGAAAATATTATACCACACTTTTTTCCTAACAAAGGGCACCTTCTGGTTGATGTTAAAATTCGTTATCGCAGTAAATCAGAAAAGGCTATCTTATCAAAAAACGGTGTTCTGAAATTTTTCAAACCAGTAAGGGCTATAACTTCAGGCCAATCAGCGGTGTTCTACAAAAATGGAGAACTTCTTGGCGGAGGAATAATTGAATAATTTTCAGTTTTCAATTTACAATTTCCAATGAATTTTCAATGATTCAATTTTTGAAAATTAAGAAATTAAAACATTCAATGAAAATTGAAAATTAGTAATTGAAAATTAAATTTATCTAAGTAAATTTAGAAGACTTTCGCCGGTCATTTCGGCCGGTTTTTCTATTCCCATTAATTCTAGGATCGTAGGAGCGACATCTGCCAAAAGGCCAGCTGATTTATTCATAGTATATTCTATTTCATCATCTATATCTATTCTTACTTTTTCAAAATCTTTCCCTATCAAATAAAATGGTACTGGATTATTGTTATGTTTGGTCTCCCTTTCGCCAGATGATTTATATGTCATGGATTCGGCATTGCCATGATCGGCTGTTACTATCATAATTCCGCCCTTTTCCAATGCTGCTGATTTTATTTTACCAACAGCTTCATCTATTGCCTCAATTCCCCTTACGGCAACTTCAATGTTTCCAAAATGTGACAAAGTATCTGCGTTTGCAAAATTAATTAAAATGAAATCATATCTATCTAGTTCTAATAAAACCTTCTCGGCCATGTAATCGGCCTTCATTTCCGGATATTCTATGGGGTTTTTTACTGATTCAACAATAAAATCTGTTTCACCATCAAAAGGTACATTTTTCAAACAATTGAAAAAATAAGTAACGTGGGCATATTTTTCAGTTTCAGCGACATGATACTGTTTTTTACCATTTTTACTCAACACTTCAGCTAGACCATTTTTAATCTCAGGAACAGGAAAGACAACATGAAGATTTAAATTTTCAATATATTGAGTTAAAGATGCCACGTAAAGATTGTTTAAATCTTTTTTATCAAAGATGCTGAAATATTTATTAACGAAAGCTTCAATGAGTTGCCTCATACTATCTTCTCTGAAGTTAAAAAAAACCAAAGAGTCATTTTCTTCTATAATTCCGACGTCTTTAATTAGGGTAGGAGGGATTTTAGAATCGCTATAATCTCTCAAATAATATTCATCCAGTTTTTCATAAATATTTGACGATCGTTCTCCAATACCAGATGTTAAAAGCTCATATGCCATTTTGGTTAAATCCCAATTTTTGCTTCTATCCATAGCAAAGTCTCTGCCCATAATAGTTGCAATTTTGCCTACACCAACTTGGGATAAATAATCTTCAACTTTTTTGATAAGCAAAGAAGCTTCTTTCAATCCAGAATCTTTCCCGTCAGTAAAGAGATGAATCTTTAGGTTTATGACATTGTTTCTTTTAGCAAGATCTATAAGGGCAAAGAGGTGATTCAAATAAGCATGGACCGAACCAGATGTAAGAAGGCCTACCAAATGAAAAGTTGAATTATTTTCATGAACATGTCTTATGGCTTGGGTCAGTACTTCGTTTGAAAAAAAACTATCATTATCTATGGCCTTATTTATTCTTGATAAGTATTGAAAAATAGTCCTTCCTGCACCGATTGTAAGATGTCCAACCTCACTGTTTCCTGATTCTCCCCATGTCATACCAGCGGCTTTTCCAGAGGCCTGAAGAAGTAAGGACGGATAATTACGCTGAATAGAATCAATATTTGGTGTTTTTGCATTTAAAATAGCATTGCCATGCTTTTGTTTTGAATACCCCCACCCATCCAAAATTGTGAGCACAACTGGTTTCATGAGATTAGTATATCAAAAAAATTTGCGACAGCCCATCTGAATTGCTAACACAACCTCCATGCATGACTGCGGGGTGCCCTTTTTCTAAAATCTTGCTAATTTTATAAAAAGGGCACCCCTCCGCCGGTTGATTGGGTATATAGATAATGATTGGTCATATTGCAAAATGGACGGGGAGGCAAGCCCCCACACTCATGCATGAGTGTGGGGGCTTGCGTGGGTTACCTGTTATTTTGGTTAATACATACCAATCATACTGAAGCGTAGGACGAGACGAGGAACCGGTGATGAGAAGTGATGAGGCGGAGCGACTTACATTCGGCCTGCTGGCCTCAGTATTTCGTACGTTCGACTTTTAAATCTCAGTACTCCCTCACTCTTCGTTCGGTCGTCGCCTTCGCTCCTCAATTGCACAAAACCAAAACATTTGTTATACTCCTAACATCGGTTATTAATTTTAATCTTTAGTTCAGTAATCGTTAGTTCGCAAACTTAGTTTTACGAGCAATGTACTTAACTTTTACACAACATGTTTTCAGGTTTAAATCCGTTAATAACGGCAGTTTCGGCATTACTTCCGGGTTTGGTAATCGGTTATCTCATCAGACATTTAGTCGCCAGTAGAAAAGTTACTCTCGCTGAGTCAAGAGCGGAGGCAACTCTCGCAGACTCTAAAGCAAAGTCTCAAGACATAATTCTTGAAGCCAAAAACAATGCTTTTAAGATACTTGAAGAAGCTAAAAAAGAGGAGAAAGAAAGGAATTCTCAACTTTCAAGAATAGAAAATCTCTTAACCAGAAAAGAGGCAGAACTTGAGCAAAAAGGAAAAGAACTTTCTTCTGAAAAAGAAGTCCTTAAATCTAAATCGGTTGAATTAATAAACCTTAAGAGTGAACTTGAACAATCGAGAGAGAAACAGTTGAAAGAACTTGAAAGGATATCGGGATTGGACAGAGAAAAAGCTAAAATTGAATTGATTACCAAGACAGAAGAAGAATACAAAGACGATTTGTATAAAAAAATGAGGAAGCTCGAAAATGAAAACAAGGAGGAACTCGATAAAAAAGCTCGGGAAATAGTCACAACCGCAATTCAAAGATATGCAGCTTCTCAAATAGCTGATGCAATGACTACAGTGGTAAGCCTACCCTCAGATGAAGTAAAAGGTAAAATTATTGGCAAAGAAGGAAGAAACATCAAGGCAATCGAAAGATTAACAGGTGTTGATATTATTATTGATGACACTCCAGAAGCGCTTGTTGTTTCAGGATTTGATCCGGTCAGGCGTCAAATAGCGAAATTGGCCATTGATAAACTGATAGCAGACGGAAGAATACATCCTGCAAAAATTGAGGAAATGGTTGAAAAAGCCAAGAATGAAATAAATGAAAAAATAAAAGAAGCCGGAGAAGCAGCCCTTTTTGAAACAGGAGTAGGCCCAGTTGACCCCAAGCTCACATATTTATTGGGTCGCTTGGCATTTAGAACAAGTTTTGGACAGAATGTTTTACTTCACTCTGTTGAAATGACTCATATTGCGGGAATGCTCGCAGCTGAACTTGGTGCAGATGTTTCTATTGCAAAAAAAGGTGCCTTGTTTCACGATATAGGTAAAGCCGTTGATCATGAAGTCCAAGGAACCCATGTTGAGATAGGCAGAAAGTTGCTCTCAAAGTTTGGGGTAGATCCAAGAGCCATCCTTGCCATGGAAGCTCATCATGACGAATACCCCTATGCAATATTAGAAGCCAGAATAGTTACAGCTGCTGATTCAATTTCTGGAGCAAGGCCAGGGGCTAGAAAAGATACGGTTGAAATATATTTGAAACGGCTTGAGGATTTGGAAAGAATTGCCAGTTCATTTGATGGCGTTGAAAAATCGTATGCCATTCAGGCTGGTAGAGAATTAAGGATATTTGTTACCCCAACTAAAGTTGACGATTTGACTGCTCTCAAAATGGCAAAAGATATTGCTAAAAAAATAGAGGAAGAAATGAAATATCCAGGTGAAATCAGGGTAAATGTTATCAGAGAAACGAGGGCGATAGAATATGCGAGATAACAGAATAGCTGACACAACTCATCGAGCCTGAGGGCTCTTCAGAGCCTAAACGGCCTCTACGCATGCTACGTAGGACCATTTTTAAAAATACTGCTGATTTTAAAAATGGTCCTACCTCCGCCGGTTGGTTTGGTTATAAATGATAATTGGCAATAGAGGGTCAAATCTTTTTGGAATAAAAAAAGCCCCGCGTGTTAAGGGGCTTTCGGTGAATGCCGACTTTCAGCGAGATTGTTTGATTGTTACACCAAAATGTTGTGGAAATTGATTGACTAGGCGACCAATTGCCGTTAACCAATTTTCACCTTTACTTATCGCAACCATCTTATCTCCATCATACAATATGGCATTAGTGCGATCATCTGGATGAAAATCGCAACAAGATTCGCCATTCTCTACAATCCTGATCTCTTTTACGAACATATGGTTCTCCTTGAGTTTTTAAGTACTGAATAATCCAACCATACAATACTTATAGGCTATTTACAAGTTTTAGGTCTATTGTCCACAGCCCCCTTGATTTTTCCGCATAAAACCTTGATAATTGAAAAGTAATTACAAAATCTCAACGGTCGATTGGGATTTATGAGTTTTATATAAATAATTAAATTATAAAAATATGCCAGTAAAAAAAGCTGAGCTAGCCGCAAGACTAGCTGAAAAAATGGGCGTCACCAAGAAGCAAGGCCTAGAATGGTTGGATGCCTTTGTTGATGAAGTTACCAAGGTTATGAGATCAGGTGACAAAGTCAACATAACTGGATTTGGTATCTTCAAAGTTTCCGATAGGAAAGCACGAGAAGGCCGAAACCCAAGAACAGGAGAAACCATCCAAATTGCCGCTTCCAAAAAGCCAAGATTTACCCCGGGTAAAATGTTAAAAGAAGCTATTAAGCAATAGATAGTATTTCGGATCCGGAATATTCAAAACCTAAAACCCCGAAAGGGGGTTTTAGGTTTTGAATATGAATTGTTTGTAAATTTTAAATTAAGAGCCCCATATTAGGGGCTTTGTTTATAATCACAAAAACAATTATTCAAGTTTATTATCTTTAAGAAATGCCTTAATGTCTTTAGAAGAAATAGCGTAAATAAAATTTCTTGATGGCGAGGATGCCATAGTCATTCCAACTACTTGTCCTTGACCATTTATTACTTTACCTCCAGAAAATCCGGGTTCAGCACTATCACGTAATCTGTATAAAGTCCTTACACCGGCTCGATTTACAGGCATATCATAAATTAGTAATTCTACTTCTGCTGAAAAGGTGTAATTTATAAAATCTATATAAACAGAGGATGTTTTATTGTTTTTATCAGTATATTCGGTTTCAATTGGAGCAAATCCTGTTATATAAACTTTTTCTCCCAATTTTGCATCAGCAAATTCGGTGGTTTTTAATAACATTCGAAGCGGATTCTGAATCACTAGTTCTCCCAAATTTCGAGCTTGTTCCATTGTTACTACATCGGCTCTTAAAGCCATTATGTCTTTCATGGTTCCGACTTCTCCTGTGGCGACTAGAAAAAGTGGAAAATTCAACCACTGGTCGGAAGTTATGATGGTTCCCATGAAAGCATAGCTATAATCAAACTTAGGATTAGATTTTATTCTTTCAGTCTTTATTGCATTAACTTCACGTATAGCCTCAACAAGTAAATGTCTTGCGGTAATTACCACACCGGGTCTATGAGAAATAAAGCCCGTACCGACACTTGAAGTTATTATTTTGTCAGTGTCTTTTTCAAAGAAAATAACACTGATTATAAATTTGTTCTTTTGGGCTTGATAAACCTTGTCAGGAAGTGATTCGGATGAAATTATAACTGTGCCAAGATGATGCATCTCCTCAGTTCTGTTTCGTAGGTCTTGAGCAAAAAGAGAAGTGGTAAATAGTTGTGAAGGAACCAAAAAAAATAAAAACAGAAGCACGCAAACTCTATCCCACGTCAATCTTGCGATAAACGAGATTTCACCTCGCGCTTTCGCGCTCGGCTTCACTTGTAGGGATAGAGTCGGCATGCCTCTGTTCTTTGGAAGTAGAGTCATTTGCCCTT
>Ga0209542_10013605_pt1 | contig 13992 bp, 20 predicted proteins | sample RifCSPhighO2_01_FD_184028 | JGI IMG/M metagenome (GOLD analysis project Ga0209542, IMG submission 184028) | Soil microbial communities from Rifle, Colorado - Rifle CSP2_plank highO2_0.1 (SPAdes) (version 2) | ecosystem: Environmental > Terrestrial > Deep subsurface > Rock core/Sediment ...
CATCACCATGAATGTTGCCAGTCCGCTGATTATTAATCCAATTATTAATGTAACAAACTGTATGTTCAAGACAGCAAAGCCATAATTCAACCCTCCTGAAGCCAGGCTTATCACTATTGAATAAACAAGAACTGCAATCAATGCTATGAAATATTTTACGGTGAATGCTTTTTTGAATACAATTCCTAGGCTGAATGCATTGCTGAACCTGTATTTTTCCATGTATCTCATCGTAGCTATTGGGATAAGGTAAGCAGCAAGCAATGCCATCAGCAAGCCTATTATAAACAAAGGAATCATTGCTAAATTCTGAAGCAAAGTATTTTGTATCAGCTGATCAGACAACTGGTTGTTAAGGCTTAATCCTTGGTTCAATCCATACTGTATGATTATATTATATAATGTGGGGCCTACTGCAATCAAGATTAGTACTATTGCCGGAATCATGTAAATTATCCAGATGACCCATGACAAGAAACCTTTAATGAATAAACTTCCAAAATTTTCCCATTTTGGCATTTCAAACTTCTTGTTCAGTGCTGTTCTTGCAGATTCCAGCCTGTATCCCTTGACAAGAAAACTAGTTATTATATTCACCAATGGAATTATCAACAGCACAACACCAATGCCCAGCTTGTTAAACTCCAAGAATGGCCTTTTTACAGCCCTCAAAAAATCAAAATCCATCATCTTCACCCCATTATTCAATTGTTTTTGTTTTTATAAATCTTTTTGAAACACTTCGACATTGATCTCACCAAAAGGCTCATCCTGCGAGATGCTGACTTTTTCCTGATTGTCAAGATGGAGCAGCGGAATAAACGTGAGTATTATGTCCTCCTTCTTGTCGCTGTTGACCAGTTTTGTCAATGTAAGCTTCTCTTTTTTGTTTGCCTTGAAGAAATCAATTATCTTGTTGTATATACTTGTTATAAGCTCAGAAATGTCAATCTTGTTTTCAGGAATTTTTACATCAACCCTGTTAAATATATCCCTCTTTACATTCCTTCTTTTTTCAACCTCAAGAGCCTTGTGCAAAGCATTCATCAAATCTTGAAGAGTTACTTTTCTCTTTCTAGGCATAGGTGTTTTTATAGTCAATCTTGGCTTTTCATATTCGGGATGAGGTGCATTTTCAAATAACTCTTCAAGCTCCTCAAATGTCTCTTCCTGCTTGAACAGCTGGGAATCAAAATTGGATATCTCCTCGTTTACAAGCTTGTTTGATTTTATCTTCAGGAGCAAAGCACATGCGAGCAGAACCTTTCCTGAAATGAAGAAGTTTGCCTCCTGCATGTTTTTAATAGCCTCGAGATATTTCTTTGACAAGAGGCTTATGTCTATGTTCCATGGATCCATCTGCTCTGATTTTATAAGGTCAACAAGTATGGACTGCCATGTTATCTCGTCCTTTTGGATGAGCATGTTGTAGATTTGTTCATGCATATCAAGGCTATGACTACCGAATATATATAAAAATATGTAACTACTTTAAAATAAGAACTCACCGAAAGCTTTATAAATAAGTAATATACCCATATATTAATCACCTCTTTTTTCCCAGGAAGATTCTGTCTTCGGGCGGAGTCTTCGTGGGTTTAAAATAATGGTTATTTACCTAAATTAAGAAAGAACGATTAAAAATTATTAAATGGCTTTAAATTTAGGTAATTACTTCTTAATCTGAACATATCCGCATTTTCCGCAGTGCAATCTGTCCTTGTGCTCTGCAAGAAATATTCCAGAACCGCATTTTGGGCAGGTTTTTGCCCTGATCAGGCTGTTTCCTTCAAGCTTATACTTTGCGTACTTCTTACTTGGAGACTTGTTTTTTGGCTTTTTCTTTTTTGTCATTTTTCTTCTTTTTATTATCTAATTCAAATTTATTGTAAGCTTCCCTGTCCTTGTATATATAGGCATAAGTTACACTTTTTCCAAACCCATATTTTGTGTAAGTGCCTCTTACAGATATAAGATCTTCCTTGCTGCTTGTTATTTCAGCTATTTTTTTCCTTATTTCAGTTATGTTAGGGGTCCTGTTGTTGAGATGATTTACCTCTATAGTGTATTCTTCCCTGCTGCACAGCTTGTTGTCAAAATCCTTTAGAACCTTCATCTTATCTTTATTGCATATTCCCCCTTGGCATTTATCCCTATCTTTTTTGCAACCTCTGACTTGTTTACATCTATTATGAATATCCTTCCTTTCCAGTTGTCCGTGAACTTTTCATTATTGTCATTAGGGCATTTGTCCTTTTCCACAAACATCTTGCATTCCTTACATACTTTTCTCATTATATCCTGACCTATTCATTATTGTTCTTACATCATCTCTTAAAAATGAAGGTATAAAAAAATCAGATAGCACATATTCCCTTTTTGAGATATCAACAGCAATAAACCTTGGATGTACGCTGCCATACTCATGTCTCATGGTTAATTCTGTTGTTCCATTTAAATTAGAAGATTCAATTTTTGCTCCTTTATAGCGTACATTATTTTCTGCATTTAATGACCTTAATAATAATCCAGTAAATTCTGATGGAGGAATATTCCTATCACCAATGTGATCTTCTAGTCTTCCGTTATCATATTTCATCATTTTTTCTTCTTTGGCTTTTCCTTGAGCCATGACAATTCACCCATATACGGCTGCCTCATTGTAAGGCCAATCTTTGGATCCCTTATGTTCTTGTAGCTTATGGCTATTATCCTAGACCTGCATAAATCCTTTACTTTTAAATTCTGCTTTGTTTCCTTTCCTGTAAGGACCCCTGACTTGCTGAAAGTCACGTAATCATCCATTGTCTGGCTTATATGAATCATGCCGTCTATCGGGCCTATATTTATGAAAGCGCCAAAGTCAGTTATGTCCGTTATTTCTCCAAGGCATACTTCCTGCAATTCAGGCTTGAATACCAGTATCTTGAATGTAGTGTCGTAATAAGCACCGCCGTCTCCGGGAATTATTATCCCCTCACCTATATTGATGACCTCGCTTACACCGATGGCAATTCCAAGGTCCTTGCTTATGAATGTCTCGAACTGGTCGTTCAGCTGCTTAATCACTGAATCATTTATATCTTCTCCAAAATACCTCGGATCAATCCTTATATGGCTTCTTAGCTCAATTTCATAAAACATTTTAGTTAAATTTTAAGATTTAAGGTTTTTAAAGTTAACTTTTATCAAAATATTTTGTTTTTAGTGGGTTGTTTTGGATTGGGGCATTTTTTGTAAACTTTTTTTTGCATAAATAAAAAATTTAAGGAAGATTAAGGTTATATAACATCAGATATTTTTTCTGCTTTATCCTTATTATCGGCAATTCAAGATTTTTTATCAGCTTCCTATCGTTCGTGGCTATTATATAACCATTTTTCAGGCTTAAAATATCTTCATCAACATATGAATTTTTGCTGTTTATGACTTTCATGTTTTTATTTTTTATTATATCCAAGGCAAGTTTTCCAAATTTTTTATCTTCCAGTTCCTTCAAAGTCCCGCTAAGAATGCATAATTCATACCTGAATTTGGATATTCTCTCTATCTCTGAGATGAAATCAATCCTGAATTTAAGACAGGACAACAGGAAATTAGTGTCAAGTATTATTTTATACATATATTCCATTGGAGTAATGCTTATAAAAAGATTTCTTAGGAATTTAGTATGGCATTAAAAAATATAGAAGGAATTGTCTTGGAATGCCGCTTATCAAGAAGGCCTTTTTTTTGGTATGATATTCATTATGTTGTTTTAAAAAATGGCGAAAGATTTTGCTATTTAAACAGATGCCAAGATCCAGTAATCAAACCCAGTGAGGAGGTTAAGGCTTCTATCATTCCCTTTCTTAAAAGAAGAAGCTGCTATGGAAATGTTTATCCTTTGGCATTGCTGGACAGAAAACTTTATAAATAACATAACTTTAATATTTCTTAATGTGTTCTAAGTGAGTGGAAATGGAAAAAGAAAAATTAAAAACAGGCACTACCCTCGTCGGGGTTGTTGGAAAGGATTCTGTTATTTTGGCGGCAGACAAAAGGGTTACATTGGCTGGGAGGATAGTAGTTGACAAGAAATTCAACAAGATACTTCAGGTCAATGATTATCTGATAGTTGCAATGAGTGGATCAGTTTCGGATGCCCAATTGCTTACAAAATATCTCAGGGCTAACCTTAAATTGAATGAATTAAAAAGGAACAAGCCAAATGACACAAAAGAATCAGTTAACTTTCTTTCAAACATCATATATGGCTCTGCAAGGCAGTTCATTCCTGCAATAGTGGGATTTCTAGTTGCCGGAAGGGATGAATCAGGAGTACATCTCTATGAAGTAGGGATAGACGGCTCGATAATAGAGTACACTGACTATACATCAGACGGTTCAGGAATGATGTATGCAACAGGAACAATGGAAGCCAATTATAAAAAAGGAATGACAAGCCAGGAATTAATCAAGCTTGCTGTTCAGGCAGTCAATTCAGCAATGCAGAGGGATGCAGCCTCAGGCAATGGAGTAGAGGTATATCAGATAACAAAGGACGACATAAAAAAGGTTTTTGAAAAGGAAGTCAATTCAATTATTTCAGTATAAGTTCTAATAATAATGACAGATATCATAAAAGAAGTAATAAATTTTATTCCTAAAAAGACAGACATTTCTGATGCTGTTTTTGAGGGGGCAAACATAGTTCTTTATACAAAGAACAGGGAGTTTTTCCTAGACAATAATGGGTTGATAAGAGAGATAGTCAACAGCATAAAGAAGAGAGTTGAATTAAGGGCTGATCCTTCAATCACAATGGATGTGGAAAAAGCCGAGGATGAGATAAAAAAGTTACTGCCGAAAGATGCAGGTTTCTCGCAGATTCTTTTTGATCCACAGAGATCATTGGTAATCATTGAGGTGGAAAAGCCCGGAGTTGCAATAGGGAAGAACGGTGAAGTCCTAAAAAAAATAAAGGAAAGAACACTGTGGATTCCTCAGGTAAAGAGAACACCTTCAATAAGATCAAAATTAATTGAGAACATAAGGGCGGTATTATATGAAAACAATGATTACAGGAAAAAATTCCTGCATAAAATAGGAAAAAGAATTTATGACGGATGGACCAAGGAAAGAAGGAGCGAGTGGATAAGGGTCACATTCCTGGGCGCTGCAAGGCATGTGGGAAGATCATGCATTTTACTGCAAACGCCTGAATCAAAAGTTCTCTTGGACTGCGGGATTGACATATCATCCCAGGAAGATCAATTTCCCATACTGGATGTTCCTGAATTTAATTTAAATGAGCTGGATGCTGTAGTTTTAAGCCATGCCCATCTGGATCATTCAGGATTGTTGCCTTATCTTTTCAAAATGGGTTACAGAGGGCCTGTTTATTGCACATTGCCTACGAGAGATATTGCCGCTTTATTGGGGCTTGATTTCATTTCAATAGCACAGAAAGATGCAAGAGATGCAATATTCTCGAGCTCTGACATCAAGGAAATGGTAAAGCATTCCATCGTTCTTGATTATGATGAAGTCACTGACATAACACCTGACATAAGAATAACACTTTATGATGCAGGCCACGTCCTTGGAAGCGCAATGGTTCACATTCATATAGGAAACGGACTGCATAATCTGCTTTATACAGGAGATATAAATTATGAAGACTCTAACTTATTGCATAAGGCAATAACCAAATTTCCAAGGCTGGAGAGCGTCATAATGGAAGCAACATACGGCGGAAAGGATGACAACCCTCCAACAAGAAAAGAAAGCGAGGAGGAATTGGTCAAGATTATAAAGGAAACCATTGCAAGAAGAGGGAAAGTATTGGTTCCTGTTTTGGGTGTCGGAAGAGCCCAGGAAATCATGCTTATAGTCGAGAAATGCATGAGAAACAAATTAATTCCTGAAGTTCCTGTCTATGTCCAGGGAATGGTATGGGATGTTACTGCAATACATACTGCATATCCTGATTTCTTCAATGTAAATGTTAAGAAAGCAATATTTCACAAAGATCAGAATCCATTTTTGAGCAAAATATTCAAGCATGTCGGCTCGCAGAAGGAAATGCAGGAAGTAATTGAAGGAGGACCTTGCATAATACTTGCAACATCTGGTATGATGACGGGAGGAGCTTCAGTGGAATACTTCAAGACATTGGCGGATTCAGACAGAAATACAATCATACTTGTTTCTTACCAGGGGCCTGGCTCTCTTGGAAGAAGATTAGAGAATGGTGACAGGGAAATAAGGATGAGCGAGAATGAAAGCGTAAGCGTCAAATTAAATGTTTATGCATTAAAGGGATTTTCAGGGCATTCATCAAGAGATCAGCTTATGGATTTTGTCAAGATGCTTGATCCCAAGCCAAAGAAGATAATACTAATTCACGGGGAAAGCTCAAAATGCCTGGATCTGGCCTCTTCAATACACAAGCAATTCAGGGTCGAGACAATGGCTCCGAGAAACCTGGATACGATAAGGATAAGATGAAAATAATATCATCTGAATTTTAACAAATGTTTGAGAATTTATAAAGTAAATTCGAGAAAGTTGTTTCCTTTTTCTAAGTTTATAATGAGATTAATAAAAGAGTAAAAAATTCTAAAACCAAAACCTTTAAATAGTATTATGAATATATATTCATTATTAATGATGGAGGTAAAATAAAATGCCATATCAAGACAGGACAGGACCATTTGGGAGGGGGCCTATGACTGGAAGGGGATTAGGATTTTGCAGAAGAAAACCAATAAATTTAAGTAGAAATGAAGAGAAAGAAATATTAAAGGCACAGCTAAAAGAAATAGAAGAAAGGCTAAAAGAAATTAAGTGAGGTGAAATGAATGGTTTTTGAAGAGGGCAAGACGACATTGTCCAAAGAAGCGCAGAATCTGGAAAGGGCAAGACAAAGCTTAATCGAGGAGTTGGATGCAATAAACAAGTACCAGGAAAGAGCTGAAAACTGCAAGGATAGGGAATTAAAGAAAATATTTGAGCATAATAGAGATGAAGAAAAAGAGCATACAGCTATGTTAGTGGAATGGATAAGGAAATCAGACAAAAAACAGAATGAAATGTTTGAGCATCATGATTAAATGCCAAGACCAAGATTATGCAGAAGAGTTTTTTTCAAGCCTGATATAACTTATTTTAAGCCGAGAGGCGTTAGATTAAAGGAATTGAATGAAGTTATACTAACTGTGGATGAACTAGAAGCTGTCAGGTTAAAAGATTTAAACGGGCTTGAGCAGGAAGAATGCGCCAGGAAAATGAACATTTCCCAGCCAACATTTCATAGATTGGTTTGTTCTGCAAGAAAAAAGATTTCTGATGCCTTAATTAACGGAAAGGCAATAAAAGTTGAAGGAGGAAATTTTAAACTGATTGGAAAGTAATTTAGTAAATTTTATAAATTAACTTCTTATTGTTTTTATTCATGGAAACTGAAAAAGTTCCCAAGCATATTGGTATTGTCCTAGATGGAAACAGAAGGTTCTCTAAAAAATTAATGATGAAGCCATGGATGGGTCATGAATGGGGAGCAAAGAAAATAGAAAAATTAATTGAGTGGTGTGTAGAATATAAAATAAAAGAATTAACTTTGTATACATTATCCGTGCAAAATTTTTTCTCAAGGCCTAAAAATGAATTAAATTATCTGTTGAACTTGTTTAAGGAGGAATGTTTAAAATTAAAAAATGATGAAAGGATAAGCAGACACAAAATAAAGATTAATTTTATCGGCAGACTGAACTTATTTAATGATGAGTTACATGGTTTAATGAAGGAGATTATGGAAGGAACAAAGAGTAATAACAATCTAACAATCAATTTTGCAATGGCTTATGGAGGGCAGGAAGAAGTTATGGATGCTGTAAAAAAGATTGCCCAGCAGGTTAAAGAAGGAAAGTTGGATGTAGACAAGATAAATGAGGAAGTTTTTGAAAATAATTTATATTTAAAAAATTCACCTGAGCTAATCATAAGGACTGGTGGGGAAAAAAGAACATCTAATTTCCTGAATTACCAGGCAGCTTATTCTGAATGGATATTCTTGGAGAAATTATGGCCTGAATTCGATAAAGAAGATTTTGTTGAATGTTTATGCGAGTATTCCAACAGAAGCAGAAGATTTGGCGGATAAGTTTTATAAATCAAGTTTAACTCTTTATTTTATGCACTAGTAGTTCAATGGCTAGAATATTGGCCTTCCATTAATCCAGAAGTAAGCCGATGATCCGGGTTCGAATCCCGGCTGGTGCATTTAAGTTTTAACTCTTAAACTATTGAAATAAATAACAATTTTTGAATCATCCTGTGAATACTCTTCAGATTTTCTTACTATCTCCTCTACCTTTTCTCTCGAGATCTTAACATCTTCTTTTGAAAGTAATACTTCTGGATTATTATAACATTTAGATAATGTGGCAAGTGCCATAAACAAAGGTATTAAACAATAAATTCTGAGCTCTTTTTGGGTTTCTGGCATTAAAGTGGCATATTTTAACCCATGAAATAGATTCTGCTGTGCATTTATTATCAATTTATTCGTAATTTTCAAAGAAGATTCCAGGTTTTCTATTTTGAACAAGCCTTCATATTTTATCCCTTGCTCCTTAAGCAATGATAATGGCAGGTATCTTCTTCCTTCGATGAAATCATTCCTTGCATTCTTTATTATGTTCACTTTTTGCAAACCCATACCAAATCTTTCAGATTCTTTTATTAGTTCAAGAAATTTCTCTGAATTAATATGACCAATGTGATAATTTATTTCTGTAATCATATTCCCAACTGTTCCAGCTACGTAATGGCAATATCTGTATTGATCTTCAAATGTTTCAATTTCTCCTTCTAGAAATTCTTTCATGCCATAAATCATATGTGATATCCAGGTTTTTACAGAGGATTTTATTTCATTGGGAAAACCAGAAAAAACTTTTATAATCCTTCCAGCATTCATTATTAAATCAAATTCACTTTCTTTTTGTGCTGCTTCAGCAATGCTTTTTGTAAATCCTCCGAGATTTATGATCCTTTCTTCCAGCAAAATATTCCTGAATTCATCAAGCTGTTCTTTCTTTTTCATTATATCTTTTTCCCTTGAATCTTCTATTGTGTCTACTATCCTGCAGATATCGTAAGAAACACAGTAAATATCCCTTGTAGTTTCAGGCAGCTTAGAAATAGGCAAGGCGAAACTCCTAGAAACTTTTTCTAGAGCCCTCCAGCAATATTCCAAATCATTCATTATTATTGTTATGATTAAAAACCTTATATACATTATTGTAGTAAATCAAACATTTTAAAAATAACAATTCATTGGAATTATCATGAAAAATATAATCATATTCTGCGCTCATGGAGATGATGAACTTATCGGATTGGGCGGAACAATATTAAAATATTCAAAGAAATACAATATAATAAAAGTAATATTCTCATCAGGAGAAAAATCTTCCCCCCATCTGAAGGAAAGCCACATCATCGGTGAAAGGATAAACGAGTCCGAGAAGATAGGCAGGAAGGCTGGAATAAAGGAAAATATTTATTTTCACCTCATGGACAGGAAACTGCAGGAATTCAGCGATGATGAGGGCATTCTCAACCAGACAAAGGATGTCATTGGCAAATACAAGCCAGCCAAGATATTCACATTGACTTCGGTAGATCCGCATCCTGACCATAGGGCTGTAAACAAAATAACAATGAATGCCATAAAAGACATCAAGTACAGCGGAGAGGTTTATGGATATGAAGTATGGAACATCATCAAATTAAACGAGCCTGCCATATACGAGGACATAACGCCATTTATGAACAAAAAAATCCAGCTGATGCGCGAGTTCAAGAGCCAGTGGATGTACATTTACACACTGATACTGCCGACTTACTTAAGGGCTTTCATAAATGGAAGAAAGATAAAGGCAAGATATGCCGAGAGGTTTTTCAAGCTAAAATGAAATATTTGTTTATAATAACCGGAATTGCATACGGACATTTCACAAGAGAGGAATCCATAATAAACAAATTAAGGAAATTAGACAGGAAAGCCGAGATAGTCATTGCATGCTACGGGACTTCTTATAATTATTTCAGTAAAAAGTACAGAATTCTGAAATTAAAACCACTGCACTTCCCAGATACTTCAACAAGGACAAGATTATTCAGGACACTTGCAGAGAATTATAAGATATTAGGTTATACAATAGATAATTATAACTTGATCAACGAGTTCAACAGGGAGTTCAAGCCTGATTTCATAATGTCAGACTGGGAGCCCTTCGCCATATTCATAAAGAACTGCTACTTAACATGGAATTACAAGCCAAAATATTCAAAGCCTTACAACCTTTCACTGCTTTTCCAGAAGATTTTAATTGAATCACTTTATTTCACTGCAAGGCTGCTTGGAAAGAAGATAATACTGCCTTCCCTAAAGAAGGAAAAGAATGTAAAAAATTTCATATATGCTGGCTTAATAATAAGGAAAACCCCTGATGAAGTGAAAGAGCTCAAGGAATACAAGGATACAGTCTTAGTTATGCTCGGCGGATCCAAGTTTGGGTTAGGGCTTGCTGAGAAAATAAAAAATATCTCAAAGGACTTTAACGAGAAATTTGTAATATTCGGCTGCAAATGCAAAACAAAGAACTGCATCGGCTACAGTGAATTCAGGGAAAATTATCTTGAATACCTAAAAAGCTGCAAAGTTGTAATAACATTAGGAGGATATTCAGGTATATCCGAAGCCGTCTTTTTCAGGAAACCCGTTTTGGCATTTCCAATAAAAAACTTACTGGAGCAGTATGCCGTTGTCGAGGAATTCAAGGATTACATAGACATCGGAGACATCAATCTTTCTGAGGAGGAACTAAAAATAAAAATAAAAGAATTCCTGAATAATGCTGATAAATCAAGGAAAAAATTAAATACTCTAAAGCTAAGGAATGGTGCAGATGAAATTGCAGAGCTTATCTACAAAAAAGCCAAGTCTTAAGACCTTCCTGATATTTTTCCTTATAATATTAATTCCGAACATATTGAGGCAGATTTATTATTTTATAGCTGTTAACAAGTTCAACTCAGTAGATTTCATTGCTTCATTTGAAACACAAAAGATATTTTCAAGCTCTTTTCCTTTCCTTGGAATTGGTGAGGAGATAATTATCGGTTTGGTTTATGTATTCTTATGGTATAATTTTAGCTCCACAAGGTTTTTGGTATATGGATGGATTACTGATGCATTGATAGATTTCATTTCCGTATTTGTGTGGGTTCTGATTGGTTTTACACCAATACAGTTAGTTACTTCCAATCCTTATCTGAGATTCTTCTTGAGAGAAATATTCTTTTCATATCTAGTGTTTGGGATATTGTTTGCTAAACTAAAATTGGATGTAAAAAAATTAAGTTTTGTATTCACAGGTATAGGTGTCGTATTGTTGTTGATTATTGCTTTTGTTTGAGTTCCTATTAAGGTATAAAATATACCCTTTATAGGTAAAAATTATACCAAAGGATTTATAAGGATTAAAATATACCAAATTATGGTAAGGAATATACCATGACCTCAATAAAAGAACATAAAAAGAAAATAGTAGAACATCTTGAAGAAATAGAAGATGCTATAAATAATGATATAGAAAAAAAGCCAATTACTATTGGTTTTCACTGTTCAGCTTGCTCAATTCAATTGTTAGAAGTTTATTTACACAAAATTAATAAAATTTCTATTGGTAAAGTAATAAAACATGATTGGTTCAAAAAACCTAAACTAGAGCAAAAAAAGAATCCTTTAATTGAGAGAAAACTTTCTATTAAATTTCCTAAGAAGGAAGAAATATATAAATTAATATATGAAATAGAAGAAGATAGAAATTCTTTAATGTATGGAGCCCCGAAAAAAGAAAAAATAAAAAAAGTTTTGAAAAATTTCCAGGAATTAAAAGAAATTTTTAAACTATTATTGAAAAATGAAATCGAATTATAAAAATTTAATATCATATGCATTATCGTTTGTATCTTTTGTATTGCCAAAAATAGAAGTCGAAGAAATATTTCTTTTTGGTTCTGTAGCTAGGAGAGAAGCAACAAAAGAAAGCGATGTTGATTTGTTCTTTAATTTAAAAACTAAAGAAAAAGAGATTGAAAAAAAGATAAAAGAACAACTAGCTAAATTTTACAAGTCCTCAATATATGAAAAATTTTCACTAAATGGGATAGAAAATCATATATCTATCAAGGTTGGCAATTTAGAGAAATGGAAACTAAAAAGAAGCATAATTAGCGAAGGCATCATTTTGTATGGAAAATATAAAAATACCCCCGAGGATATTAAAGGATATGCATTGTTTGTCCTTAAACCAATAAGAGATATTACGAAGAGAAATAAAATAATGAGAAAATTATTTGGAAGAAAAGAGAAAAATTATATGTCAGAGGGGTTGATTATGGAGATGAAAGGTAAGCAGTTATCTCCAACATCTTTTATTGTATCTTTAGAAAAGATAAATGAAGTAATAAATATTCTCAATTTTGAAAAGATAGATTATACTTTAATTGAATTTTGGTCAGATTTTAAAAATTAAATTTTTTTGATAATATTTATATAAACAAAGATCATTTCTAATATATGAAAATTCTTGATGAGATAAGACCTGCAGAGAAGGAAAAACAAAAAGTTAGGAAAATAATAAAATCTGTCCTGGAAAAAATCAAGATTATGGATGCAAAGCTTGAACTTGGGGGAAGCTATGCCAAGGATACTTTTCTAAGCGGCAATCATGACATAGATGTATTTGTCAAGTTTCCCTATTTAAAATACAAGAATAAAGACATTTCCAGTGTATTGAATGAAATATTACTGATAAAGCACAAGAAAGTCCATGGCTCAAGGGATTATTTCCAGATTGAAAAAAAAGGATACTCCTTTGAATTCATCCCTGTTTTGGATATAAGAAATCCTGGACAGGCAAAAAATATAACTGATTTCAGCCCGCTACATACAAAATGGGTCAGGAAGAATTTAAGGAATCCCGATGATGCGAGATTAATCAAAAAATTCTGCAGGGCACAGGAAATTTATGGCGCGGAGTCATATATCAAAGGATTTTCAGGATATGTCCTTGAAATTCTGGCTGTTTATTACAAGGATTTTTATAACCTGATAAAAAATGTCTCAAAATGGAAGCTGCCTGTCTATATTGACATTGAAAAACATTACAGAAATAAAAATGAATCTTTTAAAAGAATAAACAAGTCAAAAAGAGAAAATAATTTCCTGATAGTTGATCCGGTCCAGAAGGACAGGAATGCCGCTGCTGCAATATCAAAGGAGAAAATAGAGAAATTCATCAGTTCATGCAAGGAGTACCTCCACAACCCATCCGATGATTTTTTTGTCGAGAAAGAGATTAACATCAATGATCTAATTGTTGAATCAGGAGAAAACAAGCTGTTAATTGCCAAGATAAAACCATTGAAGGGAAAAAGGGACATAGCAGGAAGCAAGGTACTGAAGGTTTACAGTTATCTGGAGAACAAGTTAAGGGAGAATGAATTCAAGGTAATAAAATCAGGATGGTATTTCAACAGGAGTTCAATGGTATATTATATAATAAAGGATGAGAAATTATCCGAGAATATAATCCATTACGGGCCTCCTGTAAAATACAATGAGCATGCCGAGGAATTCAGGAAAAAATACATCAATCACAAGACAAGCAAAGGAAAAGTCTATGCTGAATTAAGAAGAGAAATAAGGACATTAAGGGATTTCATGAAGATATTCAGGAAGGACAGCTATGTAAAAAGCAACATAAGAAAAATAAAATTCAAGATTTACTGATTATAACCTGCCCTTCGCTGTTTCTTTCTATTATTACTGTGTCACCCTGCTCTAATCCGGGATTTTCATCAATGTTTATTGTAAGCAGTTCAACGTAATCCAAATCATCTATCCTGATTATAACCTCCCTGTTGATTATC
>Ga0209542_10013606_pt1 | contig 13988 bp, 21 predicted proteins | sample RifCSPhighO2_01_FD_184028 | JGI IMG/M metagenome (GOLD analysis project Ga0209542, IMG submission 184028) | Soil microbial communities from Rifle, Colorado - Rifle CSP2_plank highO2_0.1 (SPAdes) (version 2) | ecosystem: Environmental > Terrestrial > Deep subsurface > Rock core/Sediment ...
CAATAATTTTAGGATTTTTTTCTCCCCTTAGAAATTCTCCCACCACGACTCTTGTTGTCTGTGAGCCCACGTCTATTCCTATCGAAATATTTCTTATCATCCCGGTACTAAAATTTTAAGCTCTAATACCTGTAATTATATCACGTAATCAAAAATTTAGTACGGGACAAGTGTTTTTCTTCATATTTTTGCTCTAGCTGTTCCATTTTCTTGCCGTGGTCAAGGCCTTTCAGATGAAGCATTCCGTGGATAACTAAAAATCCAAGAAATTTTGGAAAAGTCCGGGAAAAACCCGCGGCTTCTCTCCTGATGACCTCGGGGCAGAGCACAAGCTCGCCTAAATTTTTACCCAAAGCAAAAGATAAGACGTTCGTCGGTTTGTCTTTTTTCCGCCATTTTTTGTTTAGTGCCCGCGATTCTTTCTCAGTCACGTATGCGACGGACAGGGAATAGCTTGTTCCCAAAATATCGTTTTTAATTTTAACAAAAGGCAAGCTCGGCAGCTTGCCTTTTGTCTTATTTACCAAAGAGAATTCTCCGGGCATAGTTTATTTTGTTACCATCTTGCCCAGTTTCTTGAGTTTTTCTATTTCCTTTCTGCGTCCCATTCTTTTTAGCGCGCTCTTTTTTATTTTGAGTTTGGATTCCTTGCGTACATTATAGCGGGCGCCTTTCACTTTTCGGATGATGCCGGACTCCTGGATTCGGCGGGAAAAGCGACGTAAAATGCTCGAGTTATTTTCGTTTGGGTTTTTCTTGACCTCTATTACTGTTTTTGCCATCCCGGTACTAAAATTTTAAACTTTACTAATAGCGACCCTGTTCCGTAATCAAAAATTTAGTACGGGACAGGTATGAACCTTAGGTTACCATAAATCATATTTTTAGCAAGTTTATAGCTCTCTCTTATTGACTTTTTCGTAAAAAAAGCTATGATGGTTATCTGCTATTAGTCGAAAATTTAATGTATATAATTGATTACGTAACATGCAACAAGCAGCTGATTACATAACGGAAGAAAAAAGGAAAGCTTTGGAGATAGAGCTTAAAGATCTAAAGGGCCCAAAAAGAAAAGAATTACTGAACGCGCTCTTATACGCAAAGTCTTTGGGTGATTTGTCTGAAAACGCCGAATATCACCAGACCCGTGAAGAACAAGGGAAGCTGGAAGCGCGTATATCAAAGATAGAGCAAATCCTGCAGGATTCGCATACGGTCAAAGGCGGCGGCGGCGACATAATCGAAATAGGTTCAAAGGTGGTTGTGCAGAAAGACGGCACAAAGGAAAATAAAAATTATGTTATAGTAGGAAGTGAGGAGGCTGACATGGCAAGCGGTAAAATCTCCAACCGCTCTCCGCTCGGCGTCGCCCTGTTCGGGAAAAAGAAGGGCGATAGTGTTTCCCTTAACGCCCCAAACGGCGTGGCAAATTATAAGATCCTCAGCGTGTCTTAATTGTTTTCATAAATTTTTTGAATTAAAAATGTCTTCTATTGACGAGATTAGGGACATCAGAATAAAAAAACTACAGCTCTTAAAAGACAAGGGCTTAAATCCGTATCCCGCTCATTCAAAAAGGGAGCTATCTCTCGCGGAGGCGGCTCTTAATTTTGCCGAGCTTGAAGCTGGCAAGGAAGAAAAATGGGTGGCCGGCAGGATAATGTCCATCCGCGGTCAGGGGGCAATTATTTTTATAACTTTAAATGACGGCACCGGCCTGTTCCAGGGGCTTCTTAAAAGAGATGTTATCGGCGGCGAAAAGTTCGATTTTTGGAATGAAGTCGTGGATATAGGAGACTTTGTGGAAGTCCGGGGTATTTTTTTTACGACCAACAGGGGAGAGAAGACCGTAGAGATAAAGGACTGGCGAATGATATCAAAGAGCTTAAGGCCGTTGCCGGAAAAGTGGCACGGGCTTACGGACGTCGAAGAAAGATTCCGCAAAAGATATCTGGATATTTTGATGAACCCGGAACTGAAAGACCTTTTCGCAAAGAAGGCTAAGTTTTGGGACGCGACCCGTAATTTTTTGAAAAAAGAAAATTTCTTGGAAGTGGAGACGCCGACTTTGGAAGTGACCACGGGCGGAGCAGAAGCGCGGCCTTTCAAGACTCATCACAACGATTTTGACATGGATGTTTTTATGAGGATTTCAGTGGGAGAGCTTTGGCAGAAACGCCTGCTCGCCGCGGGATTTCCCCGCGTCTTTGAAATCGGCAGAGTGTACAGGAATGAAGGTTCCAGCCCGGAGCATACACAGGAATTTACGGGTTTGGAATTCTACTCTGGCTACATGGATTACCGGCAGGGCATGGAATTTACGGAGAAAATGATAAAAGAAGTCGCCATGGAAACCTTTGGAACTTTGCAGTTTGAAACCCACGGGCACCAGGTGGATTTATCCGCACCATGGGAGCGGATCCCTTACGTCGATACCGTTAAAAAAATGCTTGGCATTGATATACTTTCCGCAACGGAGAAAGAAATGATGGAGAAATTGGATGAACTGAAAATAAAGTATGAGGGGATAAATAAAGAAAGGCTGACCGACTCTCTCTGGAAATATTGCCGCAAGCAAATTGTCGGGCCCGCCTGGCTCATTGACGTGCCAAAGCTGGTGTCACCGCTTTCAAAAGTCAAACCGGAAAACCCGCTTTTGACCGAACGCGTTCAGCTTATTTTGGCCGGGGCGGAATGCACAAACGGCTTTTCCGAATTAAATGACCCCATAGATCAAAGCGAGCGCTTTGAAGTCCAGAGGAAATTAATCGAAGGGGGAGACGAAGAAGCCATGATGCCGGATGATGAATTCGTGGAAATGCTTGAACACGGCATGCCTCCCGCTTTCGGTTTTGCTTACGGCGACAGGCTTTTCACTTTCTTAGTGGACAAGCCTCTCCGTGAAACCCAGCTTTTCCCGCTGATGCGTCCGGAAGGGCAGCCTGCAGTCAAAAAGAAAACCATGATGGCCGTGGCCGTGCTGAATAAAGAAGCTAAGATGGAGCCATGGCAGGAATTAAATACTATTGCCCACCTAAACGCCGCTTTCGGCGCCCGAGTCGGCAGGGGAGACTTGTTTACGAGGGACACTATAACTTCCAAAGATAACCAGAAAATAAAACTGAATATTAAAAACGCGATAATGATAAAAACTTCGCCTTCGGGCAAGGATTTGCGGGGGCTACTTGCCGCGGCCAAAGAGGGCAAGCTAGAAGTCGATGAGTTCATACGGGAAATGATAGAAACGACCAGCGACAAAAAAGTGATTGAAATGACTGCCGCCAAAAATTTTGACGAGATTGAATATCTGGGAGTTCTGGTTTACGGGCCAAAAGATGTCGTCGAGAAACTAACCTCGGATTTTAAACTGTATTAAAAACAAAGATACCCCGCTAAGATGGGTATCCGCGGGGTACTGCTTGGCGGCATAAACCGCGCCAGATGATTTGTGGGGCGAACCCCGCCGGCATACTCACGGCGGGGTGTCCTCGGGTTCTTCGCTCCCGCCTTTCAGGAGATCCTCGGTCTCCTTGTCGAGCGTTGAGGACTCGTCCATGGTCGCGAGTGCCATGTCCACTTCCGCGTAGAGCTCTCGGATGTATTCCGGGATCTCTTGCGTGTCGTCCAGGTCGGGAGCAGAGCAGTCTTCCAACTCCGCTTCCTCGACCTGTTCTTCGAAATTCCCCTCATCATCTACAAGAGGATGAGTTTTTCCGCATACAACGCACATCAGATACCTCCCAGTTCGTTTATAGTATAGCACGTTAAATGTTATTCGTCAAGCTAAAAAAGCGCCTTGTAAAGGCGCTTTTTGACACTCACAATACGAGATTATTTATAAGCTTCTACATATTCAAATTTGCCCCCAAAACGTTTTTCAATCAGTTTGACGAGTTCCTCATCTCCTTCAGGGGGTTTCCAATCTTTAGCGTGCGGTAAAAAATTATAATTTTCTCTATAGGCCAAAAGCACCTCCTGTACGCTGGCGGTAAGTTCGTTTAATAATGGTATTTGAAATCCCCTGTTGGTTTTTTCCAGAGCTCCATTTCTTCTTCTAAAGTCGTTATTTAGGACTCCAATTGTCCTTACTCGGGCTGTTTCACTTAGTTGAAGTTTTTTTTCTTGAACTTCAACTGCTTCTAACGCATCGGCGATTGTGGATGCGTGTTCAGGAAATCTAACAACTTTTCCGAGCCCTCTATTGTTTTCAAAAGGAATTTGGTCAATACTACTCATGCTTTTATTATACAACTCACTATATTTTTTGGCAAATACTACTATTCCAATATAAGAGGTTGCATAGGTATACTAATTATTGGTATAATAAAGAAATGAATACACCTAAAAAAGGGACATTTAGATATATAGTTTTTAAAGATGGGGACACTTGGTATGCGGTGGCCATGGAATTCAACATTGTAGAATCAAGCGAGGACCCAAAACTAGCCCTATTTAATTTATTTCAAGCTGTCAATGGATATATTGAATCAGCAAAGAAAGTTAAGGGTTCTCGTTTTCAGTCATTGAATCAATCCTCTGCTCCAGAGTATGAACAATTATGGAGGAATTTACACTCTAAAGATCCTATAAAATCTCCTTACCAAATTAACACTTACGGATTTTCAGCAGTAAATAATGCCTAAAAGGTTAGCAAATTGGACCTTTAAAGATGTTGAGAACTTTTTAAAGGAACATAACTTTGTACTAAACTACACTAACGGAAGCCATTTTTACTATTACGGACGGGGGAAAAATGTCTGTGTACCTTTTCATGGGAGTAAAGCTATAAAACTTAGAACTATGAAAGGTATAATTTTACAATCTGGAATAAGCGAAAAAGAATGGTTTAATAACTAAATACTATTACTATCTTCAATATCCCATTAAGACCACGCCACGATTTCATCAATACTTTTAGCTCGCAATAAAATAATTAAAAAATTCTCCTGAAACAAAAACCGCCTCGATTGATAAATCGAGGGGTCGCTTTGATGCTTGGCGAGAAAACTCGCCGATTTTTTTGTTTGGAAACATTGGCTCCACGGCCTCGTTCCTGCCTCCGCAGAACGAGGTCGTGCGCGCAGGAGTTTAGCGTTCCGGTCGCCAACCTCCCTCGAGCTGGATGCCCTTATCCAAGTCGTTGCCACTCTGGGGCAAGTCGCCGAGACCACATAAAATTATTCCGGCGATTATGGTCAGGAGGTCGGCAAAAATCCAAACTACCTCGAATACTCTAAAGGCGTAGATTCCCGCTACGCCGACTACACCAATGAGAAAAAACCCAACACCCACTCCCCATACCACATTCGATATCTTTATATTCATGGTTGTTCTCCTTCGTCCAAAATACATCATATTTTGTAATTTTCGTCAAGCAAAACCAGAATAATTAAGTTACCAAAGTTATCCACAGTTTAGGCTTGGTGTTATTTTAAGCTGTGGAATATAATGTATATGAAGTGGGAAAAAGTGGGAAATCTGTTAATAAGTAATTTTCTAAAAAATGTTGATCCCAGTATCAGAGCAAAGCTCAGTACGGGACACGTCGGCAAATAATATTATGCTCATAGGAGAATATATACATACGATTGACAATAAGAGCAGAATTTCCATGCCGGCTAAGTTCAGGAAAGAACTCGGCAAGAAAATTATTATTACTCCCGGACTCGGACAATGTTTGTTCATTTTCACGACAGCAGAATGGGTCAAGGTAAGTCGCAAGCTTTCCGATTCGGAATCGGATTTGTCTTTCCTCAAGGCTGACCAAAGAAATTTCAACCGGTACATGTTCGGGCGCGCGGCCGAAGTCGAGATTGATTCTATCGGCAGGATACTCATTCCGGAATTTCTGAAGGAAAGAATCGGGCTCAAAGGAACGGCGGCCATCATCGGAGTCAAAGACAGGGTAGAGGTCTGGAACGACAAAGCATGGGCCAAGAACCAGGAAGCGGTGGAAAAGCAGGCGGAAGGGTTGGCGGAGAAGCTGGCGAACAAGAGTTGATTTTCGAAAACATAATTTAGGGTACGGGTTTTTGAGCCTCCGCCAGACGGAGTGAACTTACAGAAATCCATTTATTCTTGCCCCGACCGGCAAGAAATACCCTAAATTATGCTTTTGAAAAGCGTCGCGTCTTAGTCGACTTACGCGACATGATTTAGCAAAATCAATCATGGAAAGCATACACAAGACAGTTCTTTTAAATGAAACAATAGATGGTTTGCTTGTCCCGAGCAAAGTCGAGGGGAATAAAAACCTTATTGTGCTTGACTGCACATTTGGCGGCGGAGGGCATAGCCTGGGAATCTGCCGGAAATTTCCCGGGGTAAGGGTTATAGCCCTGGACCAGGACAAAAGCGCTTTTCAAAAGGCCGAGTATAAGTTCAAGGATTTGGACTGCGACATAAAATTCATCAACTCGAATTTCAGGGATATAGATAAGGTTTTAGCAAAAGAAAATCCCGGAGGAGTCGATGCGGTTATATTTGATCTCGGTTTGAGCTCAGACCAGCTTGAAAATTCCGGAAGAGGATTTTCCTTCATGAAAGACGAGCCATTACTCATGACCATGAAAGAAAATCCTCTTCCGGAAGACTTGACCGCCTATGATGTGGTGAATACTTGGGGAGAGAAAAGCTTGGCGGATATTATCTACGGCTACGGAGAGGAAAAATTAAGCCGCAGGATTGCCAAAGCCATCGTAGAGAGTAGAGGCAAAGCCTCGATAAAAACCACTTTTGACCTGGTAAAGATAATAGAGACCGCCGTCGGTCGCGCGTACAAAAGACAAAAGGTGCATTGCGCGACGAGAACTTTCCAGGCCATACGCATAGCGGTAAATGACGAGCTCGGAAGTCTGGACGCCGGCCTTCACAAAGCTTTTGATTCACTGAAGCCGGGCGGGAGGATGTCGGTCATAAGTTTTCACAGCCTGGAGGATAGGATAGTAAAAAGGTTTTACCAAGGGGGGTTGGCGAAAAAAGGAGAGGCCATTTTAATAAATAAAAAGCCGATCATCCCGGGAGCCGAAGAATTGAAAGCAAACCCGAGAGCCCGGAGCGCGAAGCTGAGAATTTTAGAAAAAAAATAAAAATACAAAATAAAAACATGAGCCAAATAGCCTTACAATTTAAAACCCGTCTTGAGAATGTGAATATTATGAACAATAATATCGCCTTCGGTAGGCTCGTCTTGAACGCGATGCTTATTGCGACGGGTGTTTTAGCTATTTTATATATGTTAATTCTAGGCAACACGGTTTTTAATATAGTAGAGAGAAGGTCTTTGGAAAAGGAAGCTTTGGCTCTCGGGAATGAAGTAAGCGAGCTCGAGCTGTCTTACTTGTCGGTTTTGAGCAGCATAGACATGGCAATGTCTTTCGAAATGGGTTTTAAAGAAGCAAAGGCGACATTCGCCACCCGCAAACCCTTAGGTAGCCTAAAAATTGCCAACAATGAAATCTAGTTTCAAGGTCCGCTCCAGAGTTATTATTTTTTTCATGATGGTCTTTGCAGGGATACTCCTCTCAAAGCTTTTTTACGTGCAAGTGGTGAACGCTCGCATATATTCGGAAACAGCCGACAGGCAGTACGCTACGCCGTCTTCGGACATATATGAACGGGGTTCAATTTATTTTGAGCGCAAAGACGGCGAGCTCGTGTCTGCCGCGACGCAAACCTCCGGTTTTAAAATCGCGATAAACACGGAAAAGTTGGGAAACCCGGAAAACACTTATAAAAAATTATCCGAGGTCGCATCCGTCGACCGGGAGAATTTCATGGCGCGAGCCGAGAAGAAAGGAGACCCCTACGAAGAAGTGGCTGGCCGTCTTTCCAAAAAAGAAGCTGACGCGGTTTCCGCGCTCAAGCTTCCCGGTGTAAGCATTTTTAAAGAAAAGTGGCGGCTGTATCCCGGCGGGAGCATGGCCTCGCATACTTTGGGGTTCGTTGGATATAAAGGCTCGGAACTGGGTGGTCGCTACGGTCTGGAGCGGGGATATGATTCCACTCTCGCCCGCGACAGCAATAACCCATACATAAATTTCTTCGCGGAAGTTTTTTCCAATATTCAGAAAACTTTATTTGAAGACGAAAAGCCGGACGGGGATATCGTAACCACTATTGAGCCTCAAGTGCAAAATTTCCTTGAGAAGAAGCTCATGGAGGTCAGGGGGAAATATAATATTGATTCCATAGGAGGAATAATAATGAATCCGCAGGACGGCTCTATTTACGCCATGGGGGCAAAGCCGGATTTTAACCCGAATGATTTTTCAGAGGTCAAACAAGTTTCTATTTTTACAAATCCCCTCGTGGAAAATGTTTTGGAATTCGGGTCCGTGGTAAAACCTCTGGTTATGGCCTCAGCTTTAAACGAGGGAGTTCTGAATGCCGACACAAAATATAATGACAAAGGTGAAGTAACTGTCGAAAAGCATCAGATATTTAACTTTGATAAAAAAGGCAGGGGACCCGGGACTTCGATGCAGGACGTTCTCAACCAGTCCCTAAACACGGGAATGGTTTTCGTGGAACAAAAGCTAGGTAGGGTGAACCTGCGCAATTACCTGCTTTCCTTCGGCATTAAAGATAAAACCGGAATTGATTTGCCGAACGAGACGTCCGGGCTAGTCTCCAACATACTTACCAGTCCGAGGGAAATCGAATATGCTAACGCTGCGTTTGGCCAAGGAATTGCGCTTACCCCGATAGAGCTAACGCGGGCGCTCGCTTCGCTCGGAAACGGGGGTAACCTGGTAGTGCCTCACCTGGTCAAAAAAATAAAATATAATGATGGGACTTTTAAAAATATAACCTATACGACAGTCCCGACCAAAATATCAAAAGAGAGCTCGGAAGAAATAACCAGGATGTTGGTGACCGTAATGGACAAGGGGCTCAAGTCTGGATTGGAACATTTCAGCGTCGCGGTAAAGACAGGCACGGCGCAGGTTGCGGATAATACGAGCGGAGGCTATTATGAAGACAGACATACGCATTCGTTTATGGGATATTTTCCCGCCTACGATCCAAAATTCATTATTTTTCTTTATGCCGTGAATCCGAAAGGTGTGGAATATTCCGCCACCACCTGGACCGTTCCGTTTCTAGATATAACCAAATTTTTACTTAATTATTATAATATTCCACCTGACAGATAAGAAATGAATCCCGTTAGAGATTTCACAGTTTTTTATAATAAGTATTACAAAAAATAATTTTATGTTGCAAATTTTAATTGAAATTAATATAACTACGGAAATGCAAAGCATTTCCTATCTCTAACGGGATGAAAGCCACGCTAAAAAAAATAATAACTCATATTTTAAAAATAGAATCCAGGCTGGTGCTTCGCAAGTATAAGCCGAAGATTATCGCTATTACCGGCTCTGTCGGCAAAACTTCCACCAAGGACGCGGTTTACGCAGTTCTTTCGCAGATTTCTTACGTACGCAAAAGCGAAAAAAGTTTTAACAGCGAAATAGGCCTGCCTCTAACCATTCTCGGCGTGCCGAACGGATGGAGCAACCCGGCTGTATGGGCGGAAAATGTCTTGAGAGGATTGTGGCTTATCCTATGGCCGCATAAATATCCGAAGTGGCTGGTGCTTGAAGTAGGAGTCGGCAAGCCTAGCGACATGGAGGCTACCGCTTCTTGGTTAAAGACAGACGCGGTTATAATCACCGCCATAGGCGAGACACCGGTGCATATTGAGTTTTTTGAGTCGCGCAAGCAGATTATCGAAGAAAAATCCGAACTTATAAAAACTTTGAAAAAAGACGGAGTGCTTATTTTAAACGCTGATGACGAGGCGGTCCTCGAAATGAAATCCAAATCCAAAAACGTAACGGTTACCTACGGGTTTTCGGAAGGCGCGGATGTGTTCGGCTCCGGCGACAGCATTTCGTACGATGAATATGGCGAGCCCGAAGGCGTAATCTTCAGGGCGGATAACGACGGGAAAAGCTTGCCGGTTGTCATAGAGGGCGTCTTCGGGAGAAGTCATGTTTACGCGTCCTTGGCTACCTTGGCTCTTTCTGCCGGCTTAAAGTTCAATATGATCCGCGCCGTGGAATCTCTGAAAAATTACGATGTTCCGCCCGGCCGGATGCGGCTCCTCAAAGGCGTAAAGGAAACTCTTATTATTGACGATACGTACAATTCCTCACCGATCGCCTGTGAGTCCGCGCTCAAAACTTTGGGAGAAATAAAATATCAAAAGGAAGGGCAGGGAAGAAAAATAGCAATTTTAGGCGACATGCTGGAGCTCGGTAAGCACACTCATGATGCTCATAGGAACATAGGAAAAATCACGGAAGAAAACGCGGATTTTTTGATAATCGTAGGCCCAAGAGCGAAAGCCATAAAGGAAGGTGCTATAGAAGCGGGGATGAGGACTGAAATTCCGGAGTTCTTGAATTCTTATGAAGCGGCGGATTTTATAAAATCTTTTATAGAGAAAGGAGACATTATATTAGTAAAAGGCTCGCAGGGGATGCGCATGGAGCGGATTGCGGAAGCCCTACTTCTTGACCGAAAAAATAAATCAAAGCTTCTTGTCCGTCAGGATATAGAGTGGCTCAACAAGGCATAGAGATACTGGTAAAAATCCGTGGAATATTCCAGCCATAAATGAATTGACGCCGAAACGTCAATTTTGTTGGTTAGGAGGGGGATGCCTATTAAAAGTATGAGCATGTTGCCCAAAAATATAATTACCAAGGAAAAAATATATCCCTCCTCCACAATATCCGGCTGGCGGATTTTTAGGGTGCTGTAAGTCAGAGTCACGTGGAAGGCATACATCATTCCTATCACGAAGTAGAACCATAACACATAAGAAGACCAGTCCCAAAAATAATTTCCCGCCATAAAAATAAGCACCGTCAGTACCACATACAGCGGGAAAAAATACGGGGCGAGGGAAGTCAGGAAATTCGATTTAGTTATGAGTACATGTCCACTGTCCGCGGTTACCTTGAACTTTTTCAATTTTCCGCCAAAGCCTACGGACCATACCGCGTGCGTGAGTTCGTGCCCGAGGACGTACATCCATCTAGGCTCGGGTAAAAAAATAAATATCAGCGTCCAGGTCGCCGCTCCGGCAAGCGTCATCATCCATATCATTTGCGCCGAGCCCGTGCTTAGAGTTACCCAGTACAAGGCTACCAAAGCTCCTGCGCAAAAAGGTAAGAGTAAAAATGCGAGCAGTATCTTGGAAATCTTTAAGAGAATTTTCATAAGTATCGTCCCTCGTTTTATTTTAGAAGTATAACAAGTATAGGTTTGTACGCATACTGAAAATAATAGAATTGACAGTAATTTCATAAAATTGTAATGTATTTTTGAAGGAGACTGAAACGTATGGTCAGCATCCGGGTTGTTCTTCATACCAACAATTCCCACAAGTGTGAGGATACCGCCAGGCTTTTGGAGGCCTTGGAAAAGTTCGAGATGCCCTATTTCGTCGAGTTCGAAAATTCGGATAGGGCGAACCGCTGGAAAACGGAAGCCGACTTTGGTGATCGTAAAAAAGCGGGCTGTGCCCCAATGTATGTCGTGGGCGATGACGACCACGCGACGTGGGGGGCTTCCGAGCCCAGCGTCGAAGTCGTCGACGAGGGAATCGACGAACGGAACATGCAGATAGCGAAGGCGGTACTGAAAACCTACCTGCCTGCATCTGCCTAGTTCTCCGGGGTTGCGTCCCCGCCGGTGAAGCGACCGGCGGGATGGCGAACATGAGCTCTTTTTTATACAATTTGATTTTTCTTTGGCGTGTTTATACCGCCTCCGCGTCCTCAACTGCTCTGCATTTGAGGCGTTGTTTGTTGTGGAGAGTTTTTAATTTTTACGTGTGACCGAAGTGGCTATGAATTGGAACCTGATTTTTAATCAAACAAGGGGATTCATGCAAAAAACCAAGGCAGTATAATCTTTCCTTTTTCACACTTTAATGGTAAACATATTAATGAAGGAGACTCGTATGAAACGGAAACGAGTTTATAAGTTCATTATGAGAAGTCCTCTTGTCGAGGGATGGACTTGGGGACTGAGGCCGCTTGTTTTCGCGGCTCATCTGGTGTCTGTTGTTGCGGTCGGATCGTGCTGGCTGGAGAAGACGTCACTAGGAACCGCAGGGTTCCTGGTAGGGTTCTCGGCTCTCCTCATCGTAGTGGGACGCGTTGCAGGCTTCCGCAATAATAATGCTCCTGTCTGCAATGAGTGCATAGAGTTGATGGTTCCTGGCTATCGAGGCTGGAAATGCCTCAACGACGACAGCGGGGAATCACCAAGCTCCTAGGTCGATACCCACAAGCGGAGTAATCTCTCCCGCCGGTGACACAAGCGGTCAGGTAGAGGTTCTCAATCCATCGCTGGTACAAGGGGGTCGCTGACTCCCCGAGCCAGCGATTTCCATTTTATAATGAATTATTTAAATTTTTACGCGTGACTCTAGACAGGGAAGTAAATTTATGTCAAGATAAGTTTGAAGGAGGTGCCCATGACACAGGCCTTGGACTTGTGGCTCGGGACACAGCGAGTGCTCCGAGGTGAGCATCTGTCGGCGGTTCAGGGAGTGCCGCCATTATCCGGCCGGAGAGTTCCGGCTACGACTTCCTCTTCGGGCATGGGTCTGCAACCCTCCCGAAGGCAAGGGCAACAGGCCCTGAAGAAAAGCGATCAGCTGGCTTGGGGCGCACGATGTCGTCGCGTCCAACCAGTTTTTTTTATTTAGAAAAACCTAAATGATTGGAACAGGTGCTCTCACAAAACGCGCAAAGGGGGTAAACTGCTTTATTTGTGAACGTTTTGTGACACAAGTAAGAGGGAATTGGAATCATGTTTATATCCCTAGAAGGGGAACAAAATCGCAAACAGAGCAATTGCTAGTAGAATAGAAATTGTTATATTGAGAGATTTTGCAACGATCTCATGCCTTTCGAAAAATTCATTTCTTAGAAATAGTTTGTTGATGTAAAAACTGCAAATATAAATTGAAAGCCCAAACCAAATAGGTAATAAAATAAAAAAAGCAGAGCTAAAGAGCTCGAATGCATCCATTTTTACATCGTATACCGACCACAACAACAGTGCTGAAATAATTATATATGCCGATGCGACTATCTCCTTTTTTGACAAATTTCTATTCATAGCTTAAGTATAGCAAATCTAAGCGTGACCCGAGGTGGTCATGAATTGGAATCAGATTTTGTATCAATTAAAAATTCCCTACTTAAATAAAAAACTCGTCGGTGGGGTGCCGACGAGGTGAAACTAGCTATTGTTCCGGCTGAGAACTATGTCTGCGGGGCGGCGGACTCAACGCTCGGAGGCTTGTGGGCCTCCAAGAATTCTGCGTACGTCATGGGGTCGCCGATCACTTCAGTGGTATCGCGTGTTGCACTGTACCGAGCTGGATAGATCGTGACCGCGAAGTAGGACCAGTCTCCTCCCGCGAGAAGCTCTTTCGTGCCGTGGACCCAGGCGCAGCTAACGACCCAGGTCAGTTTGTCGCTCTTTTGAAGCACGTACCTATGTGTGCGGCTGAGAAAGAGATTTCCTGTACCTCGAACTACGAATCCCGTGGTTGCCATAGGCGATTTGCCTTTCTTGGTATCCCCGAAATACTTAGGAACAATAGCTAAAAATATTGTAATATAAAATTATCTCTGTGTCAAATTTTGTGACCCTACCAGGAACCGCGAGTACGCTTTCGGTCATGAGAGTATTGAGTGCTACGCACACATGGTTTACGTGAGCCACAATAATTTGCTCGTCGTCACTCGCAAATTTTCCAGCCCCGGACTCAGCTATTTTTCTGTTGAAAAATTATGCTTCCGTCTTCACAAATTTTTTCACGAGCAAAGCAGTTTGCTCTCTCAGAAGATTTGTGATCTAATTATATCCTTTGCGCGAAATTATTTCGAGAACCAAAGCAACTAATCGCACGCTCCGCGTGCCTCCTTTCTCGAAATCAATTACTACGC
>Ga0209542_10013608_pt1 | contig 13986 bp, 18 predicted proteins | sample RifCSPhighO2_01_FD_184028 | JGI IMG/M metagenome (GOLD analysis project Ga0209542, IMG submission 184028) | Soil microbial communities from Rifle, Colorado - Rifle CSP2_plank highO2_0.1 (SPAdes) (version 2) | ecosystem: Environmental > Terrestrial > Deep subsurface > Rock core/Sediment ...
TGCGGTGATCTGTGACTCTGTTTTGGGGGAAATTGTAGGTTCTTATTTTTTCTGATCTCATGCCTCGTCCTATGAGCGATCTGGCATTGCCAACAGTCTGTATGCGCTTCTCTTCCTCTATTTCCCAAATTTTGGCGCGAAGAAGTGATAGGGCGATACGTCTATTTTGTTCCTGGTATCTTTCTGTTTGAGCGGCAACCACAATACCGGAAGGCCTGTGTTTTAAGCGTACTGCTGTAGAAACTTTATTGACATTTTGGCCGCCTTTGCCGCCTGCTCGATAGAATTCCCACTCCAGATCTCCCGGATTTATATAAACTTGGGTTTCCTCTATCTCGGGAAGGACTGCAACTGTGGCTGTGGATGTATGAATTCTACCATATCTTTCTGTTTTGGGGATTCTTTGGACTCTGTGGACTCCTGTTTCGAATTTGAAGAGATTATAAGCATTGGGGCCGACTAACCTTACTACTCCTTCGTCAACAATTTCTGATTTGAATCCTAAGGATGCAGCATATTTGGTATACATCCGCAGAAGATCAGCGGCCCAGATTTTGGCTTCATCGCCACCTGTGGCGCCACGAATTTCAAGAATAGCGATATCTGTATTCATTAGGAGGCTCCCATGAGCATTTCCCGCAGTGTCTTGGGGTGTCTTTCCTCGATGATTTTTTGTTCTTTTTTCTTTTTTCGCTCTGCCAAAACAGCAGATTTGGCCTGGGCGCTTTTTTGCTTTTGCTGATATTTCTCAACTCGGCCAAGAGTATCGACAAATTTCATCTGACCGGTATAGAAAGGATGGCATTTGAAGCAAACCTCCGTATGGATAGAGGGTTTGGTAGACCCTACGGTAAACATATTGCCGCAGCCGCAAACTACTTGGGCCTCCGGATACCATTTGGGATGTATACTGGCTTTCATAAGAAGAGATTATACTAAATTTGGAGAAAAAAGGGAAGGCTGGAAAATTTGACAATTTCAAGCTATAACCCTGAATTTGTTTTCAGCGTAGATTTTGTCGAAAGAAAAGATAGCATCGAGGTGGTGGAGTTTCAGGATGGCCATATTCAGACAATCCGGCCAGGAAGTGTTTTTTCTTTTTTGAGAGATAAAAATCTGATCTGCCTTTTCTATCAATTCTGGAGTGAGAAGAATTTCTACTAATTCTTCTTTCGATTGTTCTTTTCGCGTCTTAATCAGAAATTTAATTGCTTCGGCTTGAGAAAGTTTGTGAGATAATACTGTAGCGGTTTCTGGTAATGTGAGAGGAGACACAAATTGCATGTGGTTTTTTATCTTTTTTGATATAGCTTTGGCTTTTTGATGATTAGAGTCTGTTGATTTGGCTAGTGCGACAAATACATCAGCATCAATGAGGACTTTCATTTTTTGCCACCATATAAATAATCATCCATATTGGCGGAAAGGTCTTTTGGTCCTCCACGAAAACCTAACTTGGCAATTTCTAAAAGAGCATTCCTCTTAGATTTTGTCTTTTTTTTATTTTTTTTGGCTATTTCCCTTTTTAAACCGTTTTTGATGAGTTTAGTAAGAGTAGTTCTTTCTTCCAAAGCTTTCTTTTTAGCTTTCATGTAGAGATCTTCATCAAGATAAATTGTGGTTCTTATATTGGAAGTTTGCATATATAACATACTAACATATAAACATATATATGTCAAGATCTCAATTTATGTATCGGGTGGTAGTGGAGGCGGCCTTCGGCGATGGCTATACCAAGGAAGATGAGGATACTGCCAAGAAGAAAGATGGTGGTGACTACTTCACCTAGAAGCGGAACGGCTATCATAATGGCTATAACTGGATCTATATAGGTAAAGATTCCTACTTCCTGAGCTTCGATTTTTTTTATTCCCCATTCATAGAGAAGATAAGCTAGGGCAGATGATAAAAATATTCCAAAAATAATTCCCAGGATTCCCCGGTAATCGAGAGCGGGCAGGGGATTATAGTTTACGATCTCGATAAAGGCAAAAGGAAGAAATGTAATGCTCCCTATAATAAATGACCAGAAGGTGATGGTGACGGCTTCATATCTATCCAGAATACTTTTGCTGACTATGGCGTGGCCGACGGTGCCTACTGTTGCTAGAAGAAAGAACAGATTGCCAATTATGGCGACGTTAAAGCCATTTTCGATGATGGGCTGGCCGACTATGATGAGGACTCCTAAGAGACTGACAAGTAGTCCAACTAAAACTTTGGGATGGGTTTTTTCTTTCAGTATAAAAATAGAAAAGATATAAAGTAAAACCGGACCTGAGGAGGCGATGATGGGAGCGTTGATTGAGGGAGAAAGTTTGAGTCCAAGAAAAAAGAAGGAAATGTTGAGTGTAATGCCGAAGAGGGATAGAAGTACCAACTTGGGGATGTCGCGTTTATTTATGTTCAGTTTGGAAAAGGCAAAGGGAAGAAGAATAAGAGCGGCTCCAAGAAATCTTATAAAAGCCAGGAGAAATGGAGATATGTTTTCGAGTGATAGTTTAAAGATAGGGGAGGCGGCACCCCAAATCAAATTGGCAGTGATGAGGGCCAAAATAGCTTTGTTATGCGGTTTGCGAAACAAGGCGGGCAGGTAGATCTTCAATTTTAATAATTTCTTGAGTTCTTGTCGAGAGATTTTTCAGAGTGACCGAATTTTTAGCTATTTCCTCAGGTCCAATAATCACGACAAAAGGAATTCCTTTTTTATCGGCGTATTTTATCTGTTTATCGAGTTTGGCTTCCGGGTTGGGGTATATGTCGGCATTAATAAGAGCATTTCTTAGTAATAGTGAAACGGAGAGAGATTTTGCATATAGTTCTTTGTTGAAGATGGTTACTAAAACAAAAGATGACGTTTTGCTCTTGGGTATAAGACCTAATTGATCTGCTGCCTCCAGTGTGCGATCAAATCCGAGGGCGAATCCTGTGCCGGACATCTGGGCATTAAATATACTTTTGAATAATTTATCATATCTTTCGCCACCCAGGACCGATCCGGCGGTATATTCAGGTATTACGACTTCCCAGATGGGTCCTTGTGAATAGGCAAAGGAACGAGTAATTGTTGGATCAAATTCATACCAACTTTCCGGAAAGCCATAATCTTTGAGGTATTTGAGAATAATTTTTATGGTTTCATTAGGCTTGGTGTTTTTTACTTTGTCTAAATATTCTTTGGCTTTTTCTGAGTCGATCCCTTTTTTGGTCATTTCAGAAAGTACTCCTTCTTCACCTATTTTTTTTATTTTATCTATGCTCACCAAGGCTTCATAGGGAAGATCTTTGAGCTGGTCTCGATCGTTTAGGAGTACTTTGGCATTTTTGAAGCCAAGTCTTTGGTAAATATCCAGTGAAAGAGCGATGGTTTCAGCGTCTGCATAGGGTGTGGGATCGCCAAATATATCGGCATCACACTGTGTAAACTCCCTAAATCTTCCTCTTTGTGGTTTTTCTGCTCTGTAAGCGTTTTGGATTTGGTAGCGTTTGAAGGGGAAGGTGAGTTGATTTTGATATTGAGAAATCACACGTACAGAAGGCAACGTCTGATCATAGCGGAGGGCTACTTTCCTGCCTCCCTGATCAGTAAATGAGAAAAACAGTTTTTCATCTTCACCGATTTGGCCCATGAAAAGCTCAAGAGGCTCAAGGGTAGGGGTCTCCATGGGATCGTAACCCCAAAGTTCGAATATCTCTGTCAGCTTTCCTTTCAACCAGTTTCTTTGGGTGGCTTCCCCGGGTAAGAAATCCCTGAAGCCTTTGAGTGTTTGCGGTTTAATCATATGTAAGTATTGTATCATTTGTTGATTTGGATTTACCAGCTTTTGTATATCTTCTTTTGGCTAATTCGTTTTCAATATTTTTTATTGATATGTTGAAGTATACAAGTAATATCAGCATGTTAAACCAAGTATCAGCTATCTCAGATATAATTTCTTTCTTATTTCCATTTTTGGCGGCTATAATTGCTTCAACTGATTCTTCGCCAAATTTCTGGATGATACGGTCAGGTCCAGCACGGAAAAGATCCGCCGTATATGAATTTGTTGGCATTTCTTTTTTACGTTTTTGGATGAGTTTGTATAAGTTAGATAAAGTCATAATTATAATTTAACATGGAAACATGATTTTTGTCCTGTGTGGCATGCATTTTTACCCATCAGCTGGCATTTAATAAGTAAAGCGTCTTTATCGCAATCGAAAAAAATCTGCTGCACTTGTAATTTATTTCCTGAAGTTTCGCCTTTTAGCCAGAGTTTTTTCCTTGATCTACTCCAAAAGTAGACGCAGCCGGTTTTCCGGGTTTTGTCCAACGCTTCTTTATTCATATATCCGAGCATTAGGATTTCATTTGTTTTGTTATCCTGAATGATGGCAGGAATTAAATTTTGTTTCATATTAATTTCTTACTAATATATTTTTACTTTTTAAATATTTTTTTACTTCTTTTATGGTATATTTACCAAAGTGGAAGACGGAGGCGGCAAGGGCTGCATCTGCCTGACCGTCTTTTAGAATATTTGCAAAATCTTCCATTTTTCCAGCTCCTCCTGAAGCAATCACCGGGACAGAAACAGCTTGAGAAACGTTTCTTGTCAGTTCTATGTCGAAGCCTTTTTTTGTGCCGTCGCTGTCTATACTAGTAAGTAGAATTTCGCCCGCGCCGAGTGAGACTGCCTTTTTGGCCCATTTGACTGCTGAAATTCCAGTATTGGTTCTGCCGCCATTTATAAATACAGACCAATAATTTTTACCTATCTTTTTCACATCCATAGATAGGACGACGCATTGGTTGCCGAAGGCATTGGCGCAGTCATTGATGAGTCGTGGATTTTTGAATGCGCCGGTGTTGACTGAAACTTTATCTGCTCCATTTTTTAATATAAGGCGCATGTCTTCCACGCTTCTTATTCCTCCGCCGACGGAGAAGGGGATAGTCACCTTTTTGGCAGTATTTTGCACTACATCCAGAAGTATATCCCTATTTTCGACTGTGGCAGTAATATCCAGGAATACCAGTTCATCTGCGCCATCTTTATCATATTTTTCTGCCAACATGACAGGATCGCCGGCATCAGTGAAGCTTACGAATTGTATGCCTTTGACCACTTTTCCTTCTGTCATATCCAGACAAGGGATGATTCTTTTAGTTAACATAGTTTATAAAATTTTTTAATAATTGAAAGCCTGCTTTGCCACTTTTTTCGGGGTGAAATTGAGTAGCCATAATATTTTCTTTGACAATAACGCTGGGAAAAGTCTCTCCATATTCTGTTTCTCCAATTATGATTGATTTATCCGCCGGTATGCAGTAATAACTATTCACGAAATATAAGTAGCTGTTGTCGGGTATTCCTAAAAATAGATTTTTAACTTTTGAATTTTGAATTTCTACGCTATTCCATCCAATCTGTGGAATTTTCTTTTCTTTTTGAAACTTTTTTACTTTGCCTTCAAGAATGCTGAGGCATTTTATATTTCCTTCTTCGCTATTATCAAATAGTAGCTGCATGCCGAGACAAATACCTAAAAACGGTTTACCTCTGTCTATTTCTTCGATAAGTACTTTATCTATGTTTCGTTCTTTCAAATTTCGCATGCCCTCAGATGCTGCGCCAACGCCCGGCAAGATAAGAGAAGTAGCAGCTCTCAAATCCTTTGGCTGACTCGAGATTTGGTATCTAGCTCCAAGCTTATCCAAAGCATTGGCCACGCTCCCTAGATTGCCGATGCCATAATCGATGATGGTAATCATATTTAGAGTTTTAGTTTGGTTATTAATTCATTAATATTTTTGACATAAAGATCAGCGCCAGAAGGTTTGGAACTGGCGAGTGTATCTTTAAGTAAACAGATAGTAAAAGCGCCGCTTCTTCTGGCAGCCAAGACGCCTTTTGGAGTATCTTCTAGAATATAAGTTTTTTCCGGATCGGAGTTTAACACTTTCATCGCTTTTAGAAATCCATCAGGATAGGGTTTGGGATGCAAGTTTTGCGCATCTGTCGAAATGACAACCCCGAAAGGATTAAAATGCAGTTTTTTAAGTACCAAATCGATTGAGATTTTTCGGGAAGCAGAAACTAAGCCAAGTTTAAAATTACTCTTTAGAAGTTTGGTGATCAATTTCCAAACATTAGGAATTAAAGGCGCTTCCTTATATACTTTTTGGGCATACTGATCATAAAGATTATTAAACTGCTTTTTGGTGAGCTTTAATCCTTTCTTTTTTGCCAACTTATAAATTGCGCTGATAGAGTTACCCAATAATTCATCTCTTATTTCTACATAAGTAGAGCGACCAATAAGTTTGGTCAAGAATTTTTCTTCATAAGAAATCCAGATGGATTCGCTATCGACTATCACTCCATCCATATCAAAAATAAAAGCTTTGTTCATAATTTTCTTTCTGAGCCGGTGCCTTTGAGACCTATGGTAGTGCCAGCTCTGTAAGGGCATGGAGCTAAAGATTCACGGAGAGCTTCGCCAAATGCTTTGAATGTTGCTTCCCAAGTGTGGTGACTATCTTCTCCATACCAAAATTGTACTTGGACTATGCATCCGGCGCCCTGGGCAAAACCATCGAAAAATTGTTTAAGATTGGTAGAGAGCATGTCTTCTACATATTCTTGCTTAGTACCAATTATCTCGCCACGCAGAAATGTATACGCTCTTCCATCAAAGGCAAGAGTAACTGTGACAAGTGCTTCATCAAAAGTTACAGTATAGCTCCCTCTTTGGTTTACTCCGTTTTTTTGTCTAGTATCAAGTAATTCACGAATGGCTCGACCTAATGTTAGTCCAGTATCTTCCACAATAACATGACCAAGTGTTTCAGCAGTGGTAGGCTGATATGTAACATCCAAGTTAAAGCATGCTCGTGATGCCAGACCTGTGAGCATGTGATTGAAGAACTTGATACCGGTTTGGATCTTATAAGGACGTCTGAGACTATCTTCAATCGTCAAATTTATTTTTGACTCTAGAGTAGTTCTTATCAAAGTAACTTTCTTGTCTGAGAGATCTTTGATAACTATTCCTAAATTATTTTTCATAATTTTCTCCCTTCTTTTTATTAATTCTTATAGATACGCTATTGGCGTGAGCATCAAGTTTTTCTATACCAGAGATTACATCGACTATTTCTTCAAGATTTTGTAGTCCTTTTTGGGTAAGATACTGAACCTCGGATGATTTTTGGAAAGTTTCTATACTTACTGCTGACGTCATTTTGGACCACATGCCTGTTGGTAGTATGTGATTGGTACCTGAGGCATAATCTCCTACTGCGACAGGTGCATAACTTCCCAAAAATATTGAACCGGCATTTTTGATTTTGGGTAAGATTGATATTGGATCGCTAACTAAAATTTCCAAGTGCTCGGGACTGTATTCATTGGTTAAGTCAATTGCAGCTTCCCAATTTTTTACTACGACAGCACAGGAATATTTAGACAGAGATTTTTTTATTATTTCTTTTCTTTTTAAATATTTTATTTGCCGTTTTATTTCTTTTTTCGTTTCTTGTGCAAGTTTTTGGGAATAGGTGATCAGTACTCCTGCGGCGTCGGGAGCATGTTCTGCTCGAGCGAGGATGTCTGCGGCGCAAAAAGCGGGATTAGCAAATTCATCAGCTAATATAATGGCTTCCGAGGGACCTGCTAACATATCGATGGATACTTTACCAAAGACGAGTAACTTAGCTGTTTGAGTATAAATACTGCCGGGACCGACAATTTTTACGACTGGTTTAATCGTTTCGGTGCCATAAGCCATGGCGGCTATGCAGGCAATACCGCCGACTCTATATATCTCATCAACACCTGCTAAATCAGCGGCAATAAGCATTTCAGGATATTGCCCAGTAGGAGGAAAACATGCAACAATTCTAGGGACACCCGCAGCTTTGGCAGTGACACCTAAGATTTGCATTACGGTAGGTAGTGGAACTTGACCGGCAGGGACTGTAATTCCAACTGATTCGATAGGCGTAATTTTATATCCAACTTGAACTCCGGGAATAAAAGATTTTAAGACCGTTTCTTCTTTCTTTCTTGAAAGAGCATTTTGACGAGAGATAGTAATTTGTCTTTTTAGAATATCGATAACTTTTTGATCAACTTCTTTATAAGCGTTTCTGATATCTTTTTTTGTCACTTTTAAATCTTTTAGTTTAAAATTTTTATTATCAAATTTCCTGATATAATTCAAAAGTCCCTGATCTCCATCTTTCTTAACTACTTCAATCCAGCCGGAAACATAATCGCGAATAGAAGATATATCCAGATTTGCCCGGTTCATGATTTTCTCTTTTGTTTTATTATCAGTTTTATCCCAAACGTAAATATTTAGCATATGTGTTCCCTGCCTGCGGCAGGCAGGCTTTCAAGTAATAATTTTTTCTATTGGCAAAACTAAGATTCCTGAGGCGCCGAGTTTTTTGAGTTTCTCGATTGTTTCCCAAAAGATATCTTCTTTAATTACTGTTTGGACTGAATACCAACCATCTTTTGCTAGAGGAGCGAGAGTAGGGGATTTGAGGCCGGGAGTAATCTTTTTAAGTCTGGGAATAATATTTTTTGGTGCATTCATCATGACATATTTATAGTCTCGAGCTGAGAGAACCCCTTTGAAACGTGTAAGAAGTTTTCCAAGTATTTTCTTTTTGGCACTTTTTAGTGTTTGATCGTTTGTTATCAAAACTGCTTCAGAATCATAAATTTTGGCTAATACTTTTAGGTCGTTAAGCTCGAGTGTACTGCCGCTTGAGGTAAGATCAACGACGGCTTGGGAGACGCCGAGTGTGGGAGTAATCTCTACCGAACCTGAAATATTGACAATCTTTATGGAAATAGAGTTTTTCTTGAAGAAATTTGCGGTGGAATTGGGATAGGATGTTGCTATTTTTTGATCTCTTAAGTCAGATAGGTTTTTGATAGTGGATTCTTTGGGTATCGCTAGAATAAGAGAGCAGAACCCAAAGCGGAGATTGAGAAGCTTTTTGACCTTTGGTCTTTCTTCGCAGAGTATATTTTGGCCGATAATTCCTAAGTCTACTGAGCCTGATGAAACATAATCTGGTATATCGCTCACTCTGACGTATATAATTTCAAGTGGAAAATTACGGCATGAGGAATAAAGCCTTTGATTGTAGCTTTCAAATTCAAGGCCAGATTTTTTCAGGAAGGAAAGTGTTTCTTGAGTCAATCTTCCTTCCTTTTGGATAGCTAGTTTAAGATAGTTATTATTCATATTCGGGGTGACCGACGGGATTTGAACCCGCAACGTTCAGCTCCACAAGCTGATGCTCTACCATTGAGCTACGATCACCATTTCACATTCAAAACAAAACCTCCCGTTCATTTCCCACCACGAATTGTGATGAAAAAGGAACGAGAGGCAAAAAATTAGGACCTCCCGCGGTCCCATCCTTATGATTTTAAGTATTACTACTTAAATCTCTTAGTGGCGACTCCGCGTATGCGACATCGTCTGTTTCTATTTGACGGTTGAAACTTCCGTATCCTATTTTGAGGATCAGCTTGTGGATCGTGACTCCACTTAGCGCTTTTATTTAGTTGTATGAGTATTATATCATGGAAAATTAGCCTGTCAAATTTCTAAATTACCAGTAGTACTTATAGTAATACTTAGTACAAACATTTGCTTCTACTCGAGAAATTTGCTATAGTCCAGCCATTATACTCATTGGGTATCTTCACAGGAGAAAATAATATGAACAGATTTGAAACAAAGTTTGCAAACGGTGCTCTCATTGAAGGTGGAGGCGGCCGATCGAAAACAAAAATCGCTGTAGAGAAAGATAAGGGTCCCTTTTATCACATAGGCGCAATTAAAAAGGGTGGAGGTGTGGCATACGATCCATATCATCCAGATGAAGGATTTGAGCGAATGTTTCTAGAAGATAAGGGAGCAGAAGGTGCAAGACTTTTTGACGGTAGAGATGAAGGAAAAGATATTATTGTCGAACCAGGAAAAGTAGAAAACATTATGGTAGGAGGGCATGAACTTACTGTAACAGGTACTTCTGAATTGGGCGTCACCTATTATAATGGTCATATTCCAAGGAATTTGAATTCTCAGAGGCGATATGGTGAGCATTCCACTCAACGTTCTTAGTTTTTATTTGATTCAGAGTATTATCAATTCTTTAGTCGAGGTGGAAAGTATTTCCGTACGAGGTCTTTTTATTATTAGCAGATCTTCTATACGTACCCCGCAATCTCCTTCCAGGTAAATGCCAGGTTCTACCGTGACTATCATGCTTTCTTCAAGAATATCTTTGCTGTCTATTTTTAGACGGGGACTTTCGTGGATGGCCAGACCCACACCGTGACCCAGGCCATGGGGATATTGGGGGTAGCCATTTTTAATAATAAAATTTCTCGCGACGGAGTCGATTTCCTGACCAGTTTTTCCGGGTTTTATAGCATCAAGGGCCAGTTTTTGAGACTTAAGAACTGTATTATAGATTTTTAGCCACTCATCTTTCGGTGTACCGTAAAAAATTACCCTCGTCATATCAGAGCAGTAGCCGGATATTTTGGCGCCGAAGTCGAGAAGAATTAGAGATTTAGTTTGTAGTTTGTAGTTGGTAGTTGGTAGATAGTGGGGGATGGCGGCGTGATCGTTGAAAGCAACTATGGGAGAGAAAGCGATGTTATCAGCATGCTTTTTAATGAAAAATTCTATTGCTAATGCTATATCTTTTTCTGTTTGGTCTTTTTTTATATTTTTAATAATAAAGTCAAATGCCTGATCTGTAATTTGAGCAGCATATCTTATATTGGAAATTTCAGTTTCAGTTTTGATGATTCTTAGATTTTCTACCAGATTTTCGGTCCCAACAAAATCAGTTTTTATATCTTTTTTGAGAGATTCCAGTTCCGATAATGTTAGATTTTCTTTTTCGATGCCGATTCTTTTTATATTTTCTTCATAAACAATCTCTTCCAGATGTTTCTTGATATTTTTTTCCCGAGTAATATTAAGACTTGAAAAATAACCCGGACTATCTTTGTATAGATAAAAATAAGTGGGAAAAGTTAGTAGATAAGCATGCTTTCTTGTAATTAGGAAAAAACCTTCGCGTTCATTTGGTGATAGACCAGTAAATCCTGAAAGATAGGTGACATTGTGCTGATTACTCAGGAAAAGAGCGTCAAGTTTTAGGCTCTTAAGTTCAATTCTAAGGAGGTTTAAATTTTTTTCCATGATTTAATAGATCGTCTTGGCAAGAATGGCAATGCCCCGACGGGATGATCCGAAGAGCCGGGCAAAAGAGGGTAGAGTCTTGGGGAGTATCATATTTACGTATAGGTTAACCAGAGCTGGGTAGTTTTTGGCTTTCCAGAAAATACCGCCTTCCATAACTACCGGGACAAGCCCTTCGGTTTTTCCGATTTTTTGGCAAATGCCGCAAAGCTGTATGGCTACTATCTGTGCACTTTTGTGAAAGATTCTATTTGCTAAGAGGCGTATATTTGTCTTTGAAACTTTTGATAAAGACTTGGGATATGGAAATGCATGAGTGAGGATGTCGTTTAATTCATCGGTAGACTCAAGATCGGGAAATTTTTCTTTGATGAGATCTTTTCTGGCTGAGTTGAATAATTTATATAAATAAGCTCCGGCTACCTCTTTTTCTGAGAGTGAATATCCCGGATCGGAACTGGCTTTATCCAGAACATCCCTATATTTGGTACCTTTAATTTTATCAAAGTTTTTGGACTCTATATTTACAGCTACTTCGTTTTGGACGAAGCCGGCAAGTTGGGAGAGTTTTAGGGGTGCTACTTGGGAGCGCCTGTCCCAATAGGCGAAATTAAGTCCTGTGCCTACAACTCCGGCTATTTCGACTTTTCCTCCTCCCAGAAGTAAACAGATGGCATCGTTGGCTACAGCAACGGTAGTATCTATTCCATATTCTTTTTTCAAAAATTTGTGATACTCCTGACCAACGCGTTTGCCGACTAAGCCTTCTATGATCCTGTCTTTGGTCATGTAAAGAAGTTCACCATCAATGAAGTTTCCTGTAAGAAGAGGTTTTAAGGGATAAGCCAAGCCAATTCCTATGGGAAATGGCTCTTTACGATTTTTGGTAACAAAAAGAATATTTTTGGTGATAAGATGAAAAAGATCCGTTTGAGTGGTTTTTTTGGGAATTGTGAATATCTGTCGGCTCATGAATTTAATTTCGGAGGTGTCTTTGAGGTAAAAAGCGGATACATAACCGTTGGTACCACCGACTGCAACGGCTACTCCAAAGCCACTTTTGGGCGTCATTTTCGCAATAGGATTGAGAATTGTAGGAAGAGATGAGCGTTGGTTGGAGAGGGCGGCGGTGAGTTCGTTTTTGAAGGAAGATGCGTAACTTTTCAGGTCTTCCTCATTTAGGAGTGGATAAAATTCATCTAATTTATTTAAAAAAGATTCATCAGGCACAACTTTCATACTATATCATAAAATTTGCTGATTGTTAAATTGTCATTTTTTGGAAGGAGTTGGGGTAGGAGAAACGGTGTTGCTTGGTGAGAATTCAACAAATTTGACTATACGAAGGCCAGCGGCGCGATTTTTCTCTTTCTCATTATTATTTGCGATGATATGGATAAGATCTCCAGGCTGGAGTTGGGAGAAGCCGCTCTTGGTAGTCTTTTCCTCTGGGGAATAACTGTTTGTTCTGGTAAAGTTTTCTATATCTATGATCCATTCTTCCTGACTTTGACTTTTTAGTGTGAGGGTGAAGTTCTTCCTATCAATATCCATAATTTTGCCCACTAAGTGAAGGGGAGAAACTGTTTCAATATAAATATATTTACCATCCATAGTATTTCCCTGCAGGAAACCGAAGACAGAGATGAGACCCCCTTTTGTAACTTTGCTTTTTGTTGATTCCAGTCTTTTTCCGCTTTTGTCAAAACTAAAATAGAGAGTATCTTCGGTCGTATTTATATTGAATTCTGTCCCTTTTTCGCTTTTTATATTCATAGTGTCATCGGTAATATCGAGAACTGTACCTAATACTGCTGATTTTTCATTTTGTCTTAATTCGCTTACTTTGGTAGCTACTTTTTCCTTGAGGATTTTGATCTTTTCCAGTTTGTCGATCAAATTAAATCCTGTGGGTGATGGTGTCACTGCGAAAACCTGAGATTTGGACAGGAAGAAGAATGTGATAATGATGATCAGTAAAAATTTTTTCATATCTAAAATTTTTCGGGAGTATAAAAAAGTGTTAACCGTTTTGTTTCATAAATGCTATTTTCGCTTAGTGATGTGATACTTATAATATTGGCGCCTTCACTTAGTTCCAGTTCTGTTGAAAAAAGACCATCATCCGATGGCAAAATTTTGTCTTCTTGTGAAGTGGATATTATCAAAGTAGAATTTTTGGGTGCAGTGCCTTCTAGGGAAATCTCTTTATTTTCAAGAATACTTTGATCTTTAGGCTTTGAAATTTCCAAACTACTTAAGACTTCAGAGTTTTTTTGGGGGGTGGGGATTGGTGAGGCTGAGGATGGAAAAAAAGAAGGGAAGTTAAAAGACAGCCGAAAGTCTTTTTTGAAAAGTTGTGGAAGATTGACTAGAGCGAAAGCGGCAACCAGACCGATTATGAATCCTACTAAGATGGCTGCGATTGTATCCTTCTTCACAGGGTACTTATCATAACTTCGGAAACATACTCTTGTCAATACTTCTCAAAAATGGTAAAAATGAAAGACACTAAAAAAACTGATGTTTATTTCAGTGTAAACTCATGGAAATCCAATATATTGGACATTCTTCATTTAAGATAAGAGGAAAAAATGCTTCTGTAGTCTGTGATCCATATGATCCTCAATTTACAGGTTTGAAATTTCCGAAAATATCTGCCGAAATAGTTACTATATCTCATAATCATGGTGATCATAATAATAGTGAAGGTGTTTCCGATAAAACTCTAGTTATATCAGGTCCTGGGGAATA
>Ga0209542_10013609_pt1 | contig 13986 bp, 16 predicted proteins | sample RifCSPhighO2_01_FD_184028 | JGI IMG/M metagenome (GOLD analysis project Ga0209542, IMG submission 184028) | Soil microbial communities from Rifle, Colorado - Rifle CSP2_plank highO2_0.1 (SPAdes) (version 2) | ecosystem: Environmental > Terrestrial > Deep subsurface > Rock core/Sediment ...
CAGAAACCACCCGCCTTCGCTGAGAGCTTCGGCAGGGCGCGGCAGATTAAGTTCTGTGGTGGCGATTATACTGGAGTTGTCCCACCTGTTCCCATTTCGAACACAGAAGTGAAATACTCCAAGGCCGATGGTAGTGTGACGAGCGCGAGAGTAGGTAGTCGCCACCTTAGAACTTAATCAAAAAAACAGCCCCTGGGCTGTTTTTTGTTATAAAAAAAGACCGATCGGATGGGGATCGGTTCTCTAGTGTAGCGGAAACGATTTGTAGAGCATCTCATCCATGCTAGCCCTTGGGTTTGGGTCAATAATGTATCTGCTGTGGGGCGCCTCTGCCGATGAGAGTATCTCTTGCAATGTTTTCAAGTTAGTGAAGACGACAAAGTATGGGTCTTCACCAGGATCGATTTGATCTGAAAAAACCGCCCAAAATTCATCGGCCCTTTCTCTGCTTGAGAAAACCGGTATAACTTCAGGGAACGTGCACAGAGCGCCCTCCGGCTGGCCGATGACGGCAAGGGGGCATGTCTCCAAATGTTTTTTCCGTAATTCTCTGAACCAGTTCATGGCTCCTCCTTATTTCAACGTGCGGAACAGTATAATGCAAAAGTATCATTTTTCATCTGTTTAGTCAAATTTGCGTCTGTATTACTTTTTTGCTACAGTGAATAATTAATTTATAAAAACGTGAATCTTTATATTAAAAAGCAAACTTTTTGGGGCCAACGCTTGCTGATTAAAACTGTCGCGCTTGTTTTTTTACTAATTGCTTTGAATATTTTCAGTCAGCAGTTGAAAAATTCCTTCCACGCGGTCTCCTCACCGCTCACAAAAGTATTTTCTCATTCAGGGCAGAATTCCTCATACTTTTTAGCATCATTCATTAATGTAAAAAATCTCCAGCAGGAAAATAATGCAATAAAGGAGGAGAATCAAAATTTATTATATCAACTGGCGCTCTTGCAGGAATATTTCAGCCAAAATACTTCTTTAAACGCTGTTCTCATGGCAACTCAAGGGGATAATGTCCAGCTAGTCATGGCTGATATTGTGGGCATTAACACGGCAGAAGATATTGTTATTCTAGATAAGGGTTCAGCCGATGGCATTGCGGAAAACATGCCCGTTATTTCAAAGGATAAAGTAGTATACGGAAAAGTGATAAAGGTGTACGAAAATTTCTCTGAAATTCTTTTGCCGTCCGCAAAGCAAAGTGTTGTGGATGTAAAAGTCCAATCTTTTGACCAGCAGGCAACTCCGGTACACGGAGCCGTCAAGGGCGAGGGCGGTTTTTCCGTTTATTTGGACTTAATCACTTCGGATTCGACCATCAACGAAAATGACGTTTTGGTTACCTCCGCCCTGGAAGGTATTTTTCCGCAAAATTTGCTGGTGGGAAAGATAGCATCCGTGGATAAAAATGACTTAAAACCCTTCCAAAGCGCCCGGGTTGAGCCATTTTTCAATATTTATAAAGAAGATAGCTTATTTATCATTACAAATTACAAATGATAATTATTATCAAATACATCGCGCTGTTTGCCGTCTTTTTTGTGGCAATGCTGGCGCAGGCAAGCTTTCTGCCTTACTTTAATATTTTGGGCACAGTGCCTAATATAGTATTTACGCTCTTTTTTGTCATGGCTTTTTTTGAGTCAAAAAAAGAGCCGTATGAAGGGTTTGTTACGGCAGTGACGGCGGGATTTTTCTTAGACATCTTTGTGCCATCTTTTTTTGGCGTCTCCATTATTTCTTTACTGGCAGTATATTATCTGCAAAAATTGATTACACGCGTCATAAAAGAGCCGCGGGAAAAATATTCCGTGTACCATTTTATTCCCTTTTTTGCCCTGGGATTTGTGGCGTATAAAGCCATCATGTATGGGTTTTCCATTCTATTTGAATTTCCCATGAATGTTGGCGTACATGCAGCGGGGGAGCTGCTGTTCAGTATTCCATTTGCCGTGGCCGGGTTTTATGTGTATAAAATATTTTTTAGATCAGCAGAGCGCCAGGAAAACCAGTTAAAACTCCTCTAAAAGTATTAAGTATAAAGTATTATGTATCAAGTATACAAAAAAAGACGCAATGCATACTTAATACGTAATACGTAATACTAAATACTAGTCGATGAATCTGAATAAATACAAAGTAAAAGAGTCCTACGGGAACATTGAAACCAATGAGATTCTTTTGGATGCCATGGCTCACACAAAGGAAGAAGAGCTTGGCATCTCTGAAAAACGCCTAGAAGTAAAAATAAAAGAGAAAATTATTTATGCCATGTTCGGGCTGTTTTTTTTGATTTCTTTTGGGCTTTTTGCCAAGACATTTTACTTTCAAGCCGTAGAAGGCAAAGAATTGTACGCGGCGGGAGAGGGGAATAAGGCGCAAATTAGCTTAGTAACTCCGCAACGGGGGATTATTTATGACAAGAATTTTAAGAAGCTGGTTTCAAACTCACCCGCGTTTGACTTGGTGTGTGACAAGCGCAACTACCACAAAGACCCAGAATCGTATGCCACTGAGTTGCAGGCATTGTCTGAAGTTTCCGGCACTCCGTATGAAGAATTAAAAACAATGGTTGAGCAGTCCCAAAACTCAAAAATATTGATTTTAGAAAACATGACGCATGAAAAACTGCTGGTGGCAGAAGCCCGCATACATGAGTTGCCCGACTGCCAAGTTGAAAAAAACACCATCCGCAACTACGCCATGGGGCCAATATTTTCCCATGTGCTTGGGTATTTGGGGAAAATTGGCAAGGAAGAGCTGCGCTCAGCTGAAAATTACACGCCCACTGATTACATTGGCAAAAATGGCCTGGAAAAAGCGTATGAAAGTTACCTGCGCGGTACGCCCGGAATGTTAGAAGTCATCAGGACGGCTTCTGGCATTGAACGGGGTGATACTATGATTGCAGAGCCCAGAGAGGGCTATAATGTAGTGCTGAATATTGATGCTGATTTGCAAAAAAAGACGTATGAGGCGCTGGAAAAATCCATTAAAAATATTGGCTCTTCAAAGGGGGCGGCCGTGGCACTGGATCCGCGCAATGGCGCGGTTTTGGCCATGGTTTCTTATCCCGCGTATGACAATAATATTTTCAGCGCGCGCATTTCACAGGAAGATTATAATGCCTTGCAAAGTAATCCCAACCAGCCGTTTTTTAACCGGGCCATTGCGGCGCAATATCCTACGGGCTCTACCATTAAGCCATTTATGGCAGCCGGGGCATTGCAGGAAAAGATTATTTCTCCCACAAAGCAATTGTATGACCCGGGGTTTATTGAAATACATAACCAGTATGACCCAAGCATTACCTACCGCTTTGGCGGCGTGGAGCCGCATGGCTGGGTAGACATGCGTGAGGCTTTGGCCGTCTCATCCAACATTTATTTTTACACCGTTGGTGGGGGATACGAAGGCCAGCAGGGGCTAGGGCCAACCAGAATTAAAAAATATCTTGATTTGTTTGGCTGGGAACAAAAAACAGGTGTTGATTTGCCTGGTGAGTTTGCCGGCTTTGTGCCAAGTCCTGACTGGAAAAAAGAGTATAAGAATGAGAATTGGTGGGATGGAGATACTTACAACCTTTCCATTGGACAGTCGGACTTGAAGGTGACGCCGCTGCATGTGGCGGTGGCGTATGCTGCCATTGCCAATGGTGGTACGCTGTATAAGCCACAAATTGCGCAGAAGGTGGTGAGTGCTACGGATTCAGAGCAAGTTATTGCGGAGTTCCAGCCGGAAATTATGAGCCAGAATTTTATTGACCCGGAAAATTTAGAAATTGTCCGGCAGGGGATGAGGGATGGGGTGCTGTATGGCTCGTCTGTCATGCTAAATAGCTTGCCGGTTGACGTGGCTGGAAAAACGGGTACGGCGGAAACGGGCAGGGATGGATATTTTAATACCTGGTCTTCAAATTTTGCGCCCTACGATAATCCAGAAATTGTTTTTGTAGTAACCATAGAAGGGGTAAATGGTTTAAGGGCTGCCACGCTACCAGTGGCAAATGAAGTGCTGTATTGGTATTTTACGCATAGATAAATTATATTTCCCTCTGCTCGTGCATTCTCATCGCACCAGGGGAATTAACGTGCGATGAGAATGCTCTCCTGCGGGAAAAATTTTTGCAAAAAAAGAGAGCGGTGGATCCTTCCGCTCCTTACGTGATTCAGCGTCCCTCTTTTTTAAAGAGAACGCTCACCCGAAGAGTGAGGTTATTTGCTTGGCCTCCGGCATCCAATGCAAGTTCATTAAGCGGAATGCCTGGGAATTCTTTTTCTGCCACGGCTATTACCTCAGTCAATGGAACTTGGCACTCTCCTCTTTCATACCGTCCGCATTGCGTTGAAGGAAGTGACCAAATAATGTACTTGTAAGAAAGAGGATAGCGTTCTGAAGCCAAGCTATTCTCAATAGTATAATCTGGGATTCCCCGAAGACAATAGTGTCTCATCATTCCCCGAAGCCAATCCAGGTCATCCTTTTTCCATGTGCTGAGAGAATTTGGATTGATTCCGATCCTCTCAGCGAATTGCTCCACTGATTGAACCTCGCTCAGAATCCATTTCCCGGCAAGTTCTCTGATCTCGTTTTTCTGTTGATCTGACAACATCGTTGTCTCCTTTGGGATTTCTCCCGGTTAGTTGTCCAAAGTGCTATCGGGCCGACATGGCGACAAGTGCCCTGCGCGACCTTCTGAATAAGCGGCAATGCAAGCCGCTTATTGACAGGCCGCGTTCTTTCAGAAATCTTTCGGCCGCATGTCTTGCTTGATTTCCATCTTCGCCTGGCATCAGGAAGGGAACTATATCTTCCCTGGTGGAACAAGCGAAGAATCTTCCCAAAGCCCGGGGATTAGCCACCTTTCTCAGCTCAATGCCGAATAAGGGATGCAGTCCCAGCGCTTCCATGGACTTTATGGCCCTCCTTTTGGCGTGGTGCCTATCTCGGCCGTGTTGGAAGAATACCAGCTCCGCTTTTTCGACGATGCACTGATAAATCATTGTCAGCCCTTTCTGTGGTTGGTGGAAAGTCGATTTTTAAATTATACGCCTTTCGTCAACTAATGTCAATCATTGTTTGATTTTTACTATTTTGCTAAAATTATTTAATGAAGACAGAGCGTGGCCTACAATTTGAACAGAGCAAAGAGATGCTAGGGCATCAGATAGAAAGCAAGGTAGCTGATTTTATGAAGGGCAGTTTTGATTGCATAGATAAAATTGAAAAAACATTCCACGGCGGCGTCAATGATAAAAAGGGGATCGATATTGTCATTACATTTGAAGACGGAAGCAGAATGGCGATAGATATAACCTCGGGCACCGGATGGAAAGTTGATAAAAAAATTGAAAGTATGGCAAGAAGCCCTCTAGTTGGTGTTGAAGCAGAAATTGGCACGGATGGTGAAACATCTATTGAAAAATCAAAGAGTTTAGTGCCTAGGGGACTTATACGCGCAAATGATAAGCGGTGGGATGAATATAACGTGGAGACCATTGATGATGAGGTGATCGTATATATGCCAGATAATGTGAGGATTGCGGAAGAAAAAGATATCTTACAGCAATTAACAAAACAAATTGATTATCTTGCAAGAGATAATTCAGAATACAAAAAATCAACCCTGGGAATCAAGAAAATGCTTTTGTCGGCATTGGAGGAAGTGGAGAAATTATAATTTACCATGTCATCAATAGACGAGATAAGAAAAGTCAGGTTGCAAAAATTAAAGTCCTTGCAGGATTCAGGGTTTTTGGCATACCCGGCAAAGACACGGCGGACGCATTCAATTGCGGAAGCATTGGAAATCTTTTCTAAATTATCAAAAGGCAAAAAGGAAATTGTGCTGGCTGGCAGGATTATGGCGCTGCGCGGACATGGGGGCGCTACGTTTTTAGATATCCAAGAAGGAGACGGAAAAATCCAAGGACTTATTAAAGAAGATAAGGTGGGGGATAAGGGATATACATTTTTCATTGATCACTTTGACATTGGGGATTTCGTGGAAATAAAAGGTACGCTGCTAAAAACCAAAAGGGGAGAGCAGACCATTGAAGCCACGGATTACAAAATGCTGGCAAAATCCTTGCTGCCGCTGCCAGAAAAGTGGCATGGACTGCAAGATGTTGAAGAAAAATTAAGAAAAAGATATTTAGATATTTTATTTAACCCGGAGGTGAAAGAAATGATAAAAAAACGCGCAGTGTTTTGGAATAGCATGCGCGAATTTTTAATAAAAGAAGGGTTTTTGGAGGTGGAGACACCGGTGCTGGAAGTAACTACAGGCGGGGCGGATGCCAAGCCATTTGTTACGCATCACAATGCCATGGATTTGGATGTTTTCTTGCGTATTTCCATGGGAGAATTGTGGCAGAAAAAGTTAATGGTGGCCGGGTTTGAAAAAACATTTGAAATTGGCAGGCAATTCAGAAATGAAGGCATGGACGCCGAGCATTTGCAGGATTATACCCAAATGGAATTTTACTGGGCGTACGCGGACTATGAAAAGGGAATGGAACTAGTTGAAGAATTATACAAATATATTATTAAAAAAACGTTTGGCACTTTGAAGTTTAAAATTCGCGGGTTTGATGTAGATTTTGGCAAAAAATGGGAAAAGTATGATTATGCGACACTGATAAATAAATACGCCAAAATTAATATCCTGGAAGCCAGCTTGCCGGAAATGGAAGCTCAATTACAAAAACTAGGAGTTGATTATGATAAAAAGGGCTTTAACAGAACCCGCGCCATTGATAACTTATGGAAGTTTTGCCGCAAGAATTTAGGTGGTCCAGGATTTTTAATTAATGTACCGGTGGATGTTTCTCCTTTAGCAAAGCGAGATGAGAAAAATCCGAAGATGGCGCAGCGTTTTCAGGTGATTGTGGCAGGGTCTGAAGTGGGAAACGGCTACAGTGAATTGAATGACCCCATTGACCAAGCAGGACGCTTTGCAGAACAGCAGAAATTGCGTGAAAGTGGAGACCAAGAAGCGCAGATGTTTGATAAAGATTTTGTTCAAGCTCTAGAGCATGGGATGCCGCCAACCTGCGGCTTTGGAGTTTCCGAAAGGCTTTTCAGCTTTTTGCTAGATAAGCCAGCCCGCGAAGCACAGATATTTCCTCTTATGAAGCCCAAGGGCTAGTATTTGGTATTAAGTATTATGTATTAAGTATAAAATTCGGCTTCTGCCGGTTTTTTTTGTAAAAAAATACCCGGCGATTGTTGTCGTCAGGTTTGAAAACGGTAGGCTAATCTATTTCCCCACTTCTGACTTTAAGATTGGGGTATGCGGCTTGGATTAAGCGAACTGTCTCTTGGGGATCGGATTCAGCACCACAATCCATGCTTTCGCCATGCAATCCGATTTCCTTGTCGCTAATGTCAATGAATCCACCGCCGAGTCGCTTTACCGCGATTTCGCCATTGCGCATCCTGGTCTCTAAGTTACCAAAGATGGTATCATGTTTCCAGCTGACGTTTCTAGCCACGACAACCAACTTGGTAAATCCGTCCGAATCAATCAATAGCGCCACGACAAATTTGTTCGTGCGGCCCTCTATTTCATCAAAGTCAACTGTTGGAACCTGATCAAGCATCATCTTGCGTACCTCCGTATGAAATGTACTTTTTCTTGATCGTTATAATGGTTATCATATAGTCTTTAACATCGCTTGTCAAGTTTTTTATTAGTTTATTAAATTTATGATTTTTATGCAAAAAAAGAGAGCGGCCTCGTGGTCGCTCTTTGTTGTTTTTGGCTGAAGGAACTAGTTGAGGTAGCAGGGAACCCTAGGATAGTAAGGCCCACGGTCACTTTCTTGCCATCGTCTCCGACGACGTTCTCTTCGAAGGTTATCTCTACGTTCCTCGGCCCTTTTGCAAATCTTGCAAACCTCGTTCTCTGTCGGTATGCGCCCTTGATAACACTCCGGACAGGGTTTTGTTTTGCTTGGTCTGAAGCCAATCAAGCTCCTGGTTCGCAAAAGCCAAATGTCGTAGTTGGCCACATTCCAAGAAATTTCAAGCAGTTCCGCAATTTTCTCGACGTTTCGTCCGGTGTCATAGAGAACTTTGACTGCGGCTCTACGAATTTCGAGCTCACGCGCTACTTCAGGCGAAATGCTCATATTTTTCCTCAAGGAAAAGGGTTAAATTTACAAGTTTCAGGTGATTATTTATTATAGAATAAATAAAAGTATTGTCAAGTAGTTGAGACAATTTATCAAGTTTGATACAATTACTAAACATTTAATAAAAATAAGGATATGCCGGAAGGTGAGCCAAAATTTAATCAAGATGAAATTACGGAATCGACAGAGGAAATAATATCGTCAAAGGAGAGGGTTGATGGGGCAAAGAATATGCGACCTAAAGTTATTGATGCCCCGTTAGAACAACAGGATTTTTTTCTAGATGAGCTTAAGGGTAGAACAGCCAATATTTACAAAGAAACTCTGGATAAGTATGGGTTAGTTGAAGTTGAAAAATCTGAAACAGAGGCCAAAATCATTCAAGCCATACTTGAAAGAGTGCCAGAGTTTGTAGAAAAATTTGGCGGTAATCCTTCTGATATAAAGGTGGAAAATATTCGTTTTATAGACATCGGCGAAGAGGGAGAAAAGAAGGGAATCACAAAAGAAGTCATACCACCACTTCTTCATGCGTTTTACATTTCAGGGTCGGAAAGCATGGTTGTTCTTCGAGATGAATCAATTTTTAAGGAGATGCACCGGGTGATCCATGAACTTTTACATGCCAATTCATTTCAATCATTTGAGAGTAGGGAGGTGCCCGGAACAAGCCTTTCTCAAAAAGGAGTCAGAAGAATGGGTTTTATGACTTATGACAAAAAAGTAAAAGATTGGTCCCTGGGCGCTTCTTTTTTGTCTATCAATGAATCCATAACTGAAGAGTTGACCTTGAAATTTGAAAATCAACATGTTGATTTGCTTACCGAACACACAGAAGAAAAAACATGGCCGCAGCTTTATTCTTACGTTGGTGATAGAATACGCTTGCAAAATATTATTGAAGAGATTATAGAGAAAAATCCAGCATATAAAGAAAAAGAGGAAGTCTTTAATATTTTTGCGGAAGCTGCAATGAATGGTAACTTATTGAAAATTTCAAGGTTGATTGAAAAAACTTTTGGAAAAGGATCATTTAGAGAGATGGGTAATATGCCTGAATTTTCTAAAAAATATTTAGAGGTTATGAGTTGGGATTAATTGAAATGAAAAAAGTACTTGTTTTTGGCACATTTGATGGTTTGCACGAAGGACATAAGGATTTTTTTCGGCAGGCGAGGGAATATGGCGACCATTTGGTGGTTGTGGTGGGGAAGGATTCTACGGTAGAAAAAACAAAAAATCGATTGCCCAGATTTAATGAGCAAGAGCGGCTGAAGGTCATTCAGGAGTCGGGATTAGTCAATGAAGCGCGGCTGGGAAATGAAGCTGCGCCAGGTGAGAAATTAGACCCTTATAAAATTGTTGAAGAAATAAAGCCAGATATTATTTGTCTGGGTTATGATCAAACTTTTTTTGCCGATAAATTAGCGGAAGAATTACCAAAAAGGGGGTTGGGGCATGTAAAAATTCATAGATTGGCGCCCTTTGAACCAGAAAAGTATAAATCATCGATAATTAACAAATAATCTATTCTCTAATTCGCGCGAATAGGCGAATACAAAAATGAAAAATAAGGAATTATCGCAAGTTTTCAAAGCTCTTGGGAATGAAAGAAGACTTTTAATTTTAACCATCCTTTCTAAAAATAAAGAATTAACGGTGGGGCAGATTAGTGAATTTATCCATCTTTCATTTAAGGCCACTTCCAAGCATTTACTTATTCTAAGTAACGCGCGATTAGTAGGCACGAGGCAGGTAAGTTTAAATAGATTGTATTCACTTAATAATTCGAATTTAATAAAACAACTTTTAAAAGTATAATATAAGTATCTATAAATAAACTATTCGCTTATTCGCGCGAATAAGCGAATAGTTTACGACAATTATGTTGGACATATATAGGATTAGGGAAAATAGGGAGGAGGTGAAAAAGGCATTGCTGAAGCGGTTAAAGCCCGATGATTTTAATTTGGATGAAATTATTGCTTTGGATGATCAGCGCAAAAGCTTGCTGACGAAAGTTGAGCAGCTGAAGGCAGAGCGGAATAAAAATTCCAAAACAAGACCAACTCCGGAAATAATTGAGCAGATGAAAGCAGTGGGAAATAAAATAAGGGGTTTGGATGATGAGATTAAGAAAGTTGAAGACCAATTAAAGGAAAAATTGTCAACGTTGCCAAATATTGTTGCTGATGATGTGCCAGTGGGGAAGGATGAAACAGAAAATAAAGTGATTCGGCAGTGGGGAAAAGCACCAAAGTTTAGTTTTCCAATCAAAGATCATGTTCAAATTGGCGAGGAGCTCGGCTTAATTGATAATGAAACAGCGGCAAAGGTTTCTGGAGCCCGTTTCACCTATTTAAAAAGTGAACTGGCATTATTGCAATTTGCGTTAATTCAATACGCGTTTTCCGTACTGACTTCCGAAAAAATTCTCAAAAAAATTGCTGACTCCGTTAAAAAAGGATTTAGTGCAAAGCCATTTATTCCCGTGGTGCCGCCGGTAATGATAAAACCGGACATTTTTGCAAAAATGGCACGGCTGGAGCCCAAAGATGAGCGCTACTATATCCAAAGCGATGACGTGTATTTGGTGGGCAGCGCAGAACACGCGCTGGGACCCATGCATATGGATGAAACTATTTTAGAACAGGATTTGCCATTACGGTACGCAGGATATTCCACGGCATTTAGACGGGAGGCAGGGTCATATGGCAAAGACACCAAAGGAATTTTACGAATGCACCAGTTTGATAAAATTGAGATGGAAAGCTTTTCAAAGCCAGAAGATTCCATTATGGAGCAGGATTTTTTTGTAGCAATTCAGGAATATTTACTAAAGCAGCTTGAAATTCCTTACCAGGTAATGATGATTTGCACCGGTGACATGGGTGGGCCAGACGCGCGGCAAATTGACATTGAATGCTGGATGCCCGGCCAAAATAAATACCGTGAAACCCATACAGCGGATTTAATGACTGATTATCAGGCCCGCAGATTAAACACCAAATTAAAAAGAAAAGATGGGAAAAATGAATTTGTGCACATGAATGATGCAACGGTTTTTGCTATTGGCAGGACACTGATCGCTATATTGGAAAATAATCAGCAAAAAGACGGAAGTGTGAAAGTGCCAAAAGTGCTGCACAAGTATACGGGATTCAAGGTTATTAAGGTCGCGAAATAATAAATAATGGAAAATAGCATTCTAATTAAAGGCATTCAGGCGAATTATAAGGTTATTGGTGAAATGGGCAAGCCATTACTGATTCTACATGGCTGGGATTCCAATTCTGATCGATGGGTTAAGGTGGCAGAGTTGCTTGTGCAAAAGGGCTATATGGTGATTATTCCTGACCTGCCGGGGTTTGGCAAAAGCCAGGAGCCCGCAATTCCCTGGAATTTAGATAGTTATGTTGACTGGCTAAAAGAATTTACCCAGCAATTGCCAGAACTTGGGCGCGGCTTTTGCCTGCTTGGCCATTCATTTGGCGGGGCATTGGCTTCAAAATTTTCCATAAAATATCCTCAGCAGGTGGAAAAACTATTTTTAGTTTCGGCTGCCTGTGTGCGGAAAAACGCCGCTATAAAAAAAGTATTTTACCGCATTTCAAAGTTGGTGAAACTGTTTTCCTTTTTGCCATTTTATCCATTTTTGCGCAAAGCCGTGTATAAATTTATCATCCGAAAGAGCGATTATATTTACCAGCAGGGTTTTCGGAAAGAAACCTATTTAAATGTGATTTTGGAGGACTTATCCTACAAAGTTGGTTTTATAAAAATCCCCACGTTTCTTATTTGGGGAGACAAAGACACCTCAACTCCTTTAGAGCAGGCCCAGTTTTTGCAAAAAAAAATACCGCATGCAAAGCTAACCGTTATTCCCAACGCGGACCATTCTTTGCACATCAAAATGCCTGACATCTTAGCTAATAAGATTCCTGCTTAATGTTTATTCTACTGGCGCAAATATTCATTCTGACCTGGCTAATAAGAACATGTAAAAATGTTCTTTTTTGGGTTTATGTGTGGCAGCTAAAAGAATATCACATTGGCCGATTTGTTGACCATTTTAGGACCCACAAGGGCCAGAAAATATTTTTAAATGCGGTATTTTTAGCAAAAATATTACTTTTTGTTTTACTGGTTGCCAATGTATATATCCTGGGCTTGGCCGCCGTATTACTGGCCATTTATGTTGTAGAGTTGTTAGTATTTATTAAAAATGTATTTTCTGGAGATTTAAGGAGGCCGCGCTTTACCCTAAAAACTATTCTCCTGACACTTATTTCTTTTGCCGCAGTAGTATATGTTTTATTCTTCACCGCGCAAAACCACTTAAGCCAAGCTAATTGGCAGGCATTTTTATTTTATCTTTTAGGACTCGATATTTTTTTGCCAATTATGGTTTCTGCAATTGTGTTGGCGGTGCAGCCGGTGTTTGTCTTTTTGCGCAATATCCAACTGCAAAAAGCCAAAGAGAAAATTCTACAATTCCCTGGATTAATTACGATTGGCATCACTGGCAGTTACGGTAAAACAACCACCAAAGAATTTCTGACGACTATTCTTTCCCAAAAATTCAGCGTTTTGTGCACGCAAGAGCACCAGAATTCAGAGATGGGCATTTCGGGTACTATTTTGAATAAATTAAACCAAGAGCACCAAATTTTTATTGCGGAAATGGGGGCGTACAAAAAAGGCGGGATTACTTTATTATGCGACATTGTGAAGCCAAAAATTGGTGCGGTGGCAGGCGTGAACGAACAGCATTTGGCAACATTTGGATCCATGGAAAACTTACTCTCCGCGGAAGGCGGTAAGGAATTATTAAAAGCGCTTCCAAAAGATGGCTTACTGGTGCTGAATGGTGACAATAAATATTGTGTAGATTTGTACCGCCAGCCAAGCAGTGTGCACAAAGAAATGTACAGCGAAAAAGTGCATGCCGATATTTGGGCCGAAGAAGTTGAGGCGCACGCAGAATCAATTTCTTTTCTGGTCAGGACAAAAGATGGCCAAATGGCTCATATTGATGTGGCAGTTTTAGGAAGGCATAATTTACAAAATATTTTGGGAGCAATACTGGTGGCTAAACATTTGGGCATGACACTTGGAGAAATTGCTGATGCGTGCAAGCACATTCGCCAAGAGCAAGCCGGGATTGCATTAAAAAAGGGAAAAAGGGGGGTGTACGTTATTGATTCTTCTTACTCGGCAAACCCGGACGGCGTTTTTGCGGATTTAGATTATTTAAATACGTTCCAAGGAAGGAAGATTATTATTATGCCGTGTTTAATTGAATTGGGTGAAAAATCAGCCCATATCCATGAAGGCATTGGCAGAAAAATAGCCGAAATTTGTGATTTGGCTATTATTACCACAAAAGATAAATTTGAAGAAATAAAAAAAGGCGCGACACTGCGCGGAATGCCAGAAAGTAATATTATGTTTTCTGAAAACCCGCATGCTATTTTGCATAAAATCCAGCATGAATGTAAGGCCACCGCCGTTGGCGGGGTCCCGTCCGAAGGCGGGAAAGGCGATGCAGTATTGTTGGAAGGAAGAGTGCCAGGTGAATTAATTGAATTATTGACTGATGAAAAAGTTTAGGCCAATTTCAATTTCTTTGTCTCCAAACGTCCAAAAAGATGATGTGCGGCTTGCCGTAAAATTACTTTTTCAACCGTGGAAATGGAAAAAGGGAATTGCAATTAAAGAGTTGGAGGATGGATTCAAAAAATATCTAGGCGTGAAATACGCCTATTCTTTTAATTCAGGAAGATCAGCCCAATATGCTATTTTGCTTGCCCCGAGCTTGCCGAAGGGCAGCGATATC
>Ga0209542_10013610_pt1 | contig 13984 bp, 16 predicted proteins | sample RifCSPhighO2_01_FD_184028 | JGI IMG/M metagenome (GOLD analysis project Ga0209542, IMG submission 184028) | Soil microbial communities from Rifle, Colorado - Rifle CSP2_plank highO2_0.1 (SPAdes) (version 2) | ecosystem: Environmental > Terrestrial > Deep subsurface > Rock core/Sediment ...
CTATTTCAACTGGCAAAGCACCAATCAAAAGTGATGGAATTGCGAATGTAAAAATAAATCTCATTGCTCCTTGAAAAGCACCACCATGAAATAGTGAGGGAGTTAAAAATAATTCAAATAAACTTCCTGTTACAGAACTAGCGTCTGTAAAGAAAAAGCTCGTTGAGTAAATCGCTATTGCAGCTGCTAAAAATACAATCGTTGAAATAATGACGAGTAATACAATAAGTAAAATTTGATAGATGGTTGCGTGAATAAGAAAAGCATAAATGCCTAAACATACAATTCCAAAAACTATATCGCCAAGAGCTGAAACACCAAATGATGATGTCGCAATTCTGACAAGTAGATTTTTTGGCGAAAGCATAAAGCGATCAAATGCTCCCGAAGCTGTATAATCGGCAAGTTTTCTGATTCCAGCTCCCGCAGAAAATACAATACCAAAACAGATAGCAACGAAACCTTGCAAACCGATTATGTCGGCGACTGTCCAACCTCCAATAACACCAACCGACTTTACAAAAAATCCCCACAAAATTATAAAAGCGGTATTGTTAATACTCATTCCGACAATGTTCATCAGAAAACTCGTGCGAAGTTCCGCACTGCTTTGGATATTCTTTTTTATTGCGTATAACGCAAAATATAATTCTTTCATCATAAAATTATCCTCCGTTTACGGAGACCTTTTGTTTTGCTCTTTCAAACATAAAATAAACAACCAAACCCAACAGAACAATCCAAAATAATTGAATACCAACAAGTTGATACCAATTTGTCTGCCAAGTTTCGTAAACTGTATGCGTTACAAATTGTGAAGCACCAAAAGGACTCCATAAAGCAATCTTAAACATAAACGCTGGAAATAATGCAACGGGAAGATATGAACCACCAAGAATCATAACCGCTTTATCTACAATCCAAAACACTGGGTTTATGTCCTCTATCCAAAAAGACAAAAGACCAACGATTGTATACAAAAAAAGTGAAAGTATTGCTCCGCAAAGAAAAGTTAAAATCAATGTCGGAATAAAAATACCGATTGTCATTGTTGGCGGAAGACCAATAATAAAAATCAAAGCGACTACCGCCAATAATGTTATGACGACAAAAGAATATATGCCGGAGCCAACTTGCCACCACATTCGATATGAGAGATAAGAAATCGGTTTGCTGAATAGCACCTCGACATTTCCAGTTTGAATATCTTTCATAATTTCCCTAGAAATATCACGCAACCTCAATACTGAAAATGAGAAGTAGAAAAAAATACTCCACGCAGCAAAAAGAAATGTCGTGCCGTTTATAACACCATTACTTAACTTGAAAACATACCAATACAAAATCAAAAGTATTCCACATCGTGCGATAACACCGATAGTATCCACGACAAGTCTGTCGGGATATTGAATCCGATCTTTAACGAGCGTTTTTAGTATTTTAGTTGCTAGTCGAATCTCTTTCATAAATATGCCTGATTACTGTTTCAAGGTCAGCGTTATATACATCAATGTCCTCGACTTCGAACAGGTCAAGCAATTTTTTCAAAGATTCCTGAACAGTGATTTTGTTAATATCAACAACGACAGTAATTTTATTTTTATCTTTTAAGGAATAACTTATACCCTCTGGAAGTTCAGGAAAATTATTAAAATTGCTTAGTGCGACAAGATCAATATATTTTTCATAGACAAAAGTTTTTGCCAAGTCTTGCGTAGGCAAATCTCTTATCACTACTCCGTGATTTATAACTATTGTCCTGTCGCAAAGAGATTCAATATCGCCGACATCGTGAGAAGTTAAAAAAATTGTTGTATTTTCTTCTTTGTTTATTTTGAGCAACAAATCGCGAAGCGATTTTTTCGCTACAACATCAAGTCCGATTGTCGGCTCATCGAGAAGTATGATTTTCGGTTTATGAATTAAAGAAGCGGCAACTTCTGCTCTCATACGCTGACCAAGCGAAAGTTTGCGGACTGGTTGAGTAATGAATGAACCTAAATCAAAAAGTTCTACGAGTTCCGCAATTCTTTTCTTGATTTCTTTTTCGGGCATATCATACATCACGCCAAAAAATTCGAGTGAGTCCGTTAGCGGAAGATTTGGCAGAAGTTGTGAACGCTGACCAAAAACCGTACCGATTTGGTAGGCAAGTTTCTTTCTGTCTTTTGTCGGATCAAAACCAAGAATATTTACTTTGCCCGAAGTCGGAAAAAGTATGCCCGTAAGCATTTTAATCGTGGTAGATTTACCTGCCCCGTTGAGGCCGATGAACGCTATGCGTTCGCCATGTTTGACCGAAAAAGAAATATCATTAACTGCTACAATTTCTTTAGTTTCAGGCGAGAACAGATTTTTCAACCAACCAGAAGACGCATTTCTTGCGGAGAAAGAAAACTTCTTTGTTAGGTTTGATACTGTAATGGAATTGGAGTTCATAACAAGATCATTTTAACATAAAATCCTTATTTGTAGAAGTTTTTTTCTCCATGCCCGCTCGCCAAAAAAATCCGAAGAAGCCCGCGCGGATTCTCTCATAGTGGATCTCGCGTGGGATTGGGTACCAGAGTTCGCATTCGCCCAGTCAGAGCTTGCCCGATTCGCCGCCGAGCCCTCGGGCTCCCACGCCGCCGCCCGCCCCGATTTTCTGCCGAGTCCTTTTTTGTGCTCCTTCCTCGACTTTGCGCGAACCTACTTTAGCAAAAAAGATCGCGCTGTTCTCCGCGGGGGTGACGTGACGGACATACCCTAACCAACCACTGGAAAAAGGTGCTCCGTCCGCCTCGCCCCGCCATGCCCTTTCAGATTTTCGCGCGGTCGGGATGGAATATGGATTCCTGCATTCAAGGGTGGGAGGCGACTGTTTCGCGTCGAGACAGTCGCGGGTGGGGACTTTATAGAGCGTAGCACAATATCGCCTACTTGGATATCCACAAATATGATATAGAGTGTGGATATGTCTAAATCAATGCAGACAAAGGAATACAAAGAATTTTCTAAGAAACTAAGACAAGCCAGGACAGAGGCGGGACTTACGCAAGTTCAAGTTGCAGGGAAACTCAAACGACCACAGTCGTATATTTCAAATATTGAAGCAGGAGAACAGAGAGTTGATATCACAGAGCTGAAAGTTTTCGCAAAGCTGTATAAAAAGAAAGTAGACTATTTCATTTAAGAATTGAAAAGGCCCACCGGAACGTGTCCCGGCGGGCCTCGAAAGAGCTGCTGCTTGTTCATGGTTCCATGCTCTTGCCGCAGTCAGGGCACGAACCATCGGTGGATCTCGGAACATAGTCGGGATGCTCACACACGAATTGGAGTCGATCGAGCTCGGTCTGCCACCTTTAAAGCCGCTCAACCTCCTTGCGGGCCCGGGCGCAAGCGTCCCTAAAAATACTTCTGCTCATTTCACTCAATTCAGCGACTTTGGTCATGTGCTGTGTCCTCTACCGCCGATCGTATACGACATCTTCGGCGTTAGATGGATGCGTCACCGCGATCACGGTGTTGAAGCCACTGCATTTGGGGCACTTGTTGTAGGCGTTGGCGTCGATCTCGGCGTCCGTCTTGTGCGGGGTGCAGATCCCGCAAAAGACGCATCCACATGAATTGCAGTGAATCTCGCACGCCGAGAACTCCTTGCAGTTGGGACATGTCCAGATGGGCATGACACTCTCCTTTTCTTGATCTGAAGTGACAGCTCCAGGTCAGTGGATGGATCTCTCCGCCAAGGACCGGTTGCTCACTTCGCGAAGTAAGTGAAGTAAACGAACCCACCGAACAGCATGAGCACTTGGATTGCCGCGACGATGATTGCCGCGAGGGCGAAGTGTCCGAGGTAAGGAAATGGTTGCTCCCTCTCGGGTTTTTCGATCTCAGTTCTTCCGCTTTGTCGAACCACGATACGAGGGCTACTCATCTCTATTCTCCTTTTCTCTGCATACGTTGTTCTGTAGCAGTTTCTAACTCTGAAAATCAGAATCAAAAATCGCTACAGAACTTTCTCAAAGAACTTTTCATCTATCAGCTCACCAATTTCTTGATGGGCTCATTAGATGGCGGGAACGACTAGCGATGTTTTGCTCGTCGTTCCCGCGTAGTATGCTACTCCACCAAAAACTCGAGTAATTCTTTTTCAAGCTTCGGGTGTAGATCAGTGAGGTACTTGATAACCCCGGGGAGCCCCCTCCTCACGATTACCAAGTCTTCGTGAGACAACTGCGTAAAGTCGAGGTCATGGGCTTCGGCGAATTTCGGCTGTTCTTCGAAGCTCCACTTACCCCCAGCCGTGATGATGAAGAACTTCCGAGGTACCGGAACATCGGCATGGGGGTAATTTATCTGCTTCTTATAAACCACCGTGCAAGCTCCCCAGCCCTCTGGCTGTTCCTTTTGCATGCGTTTGCAGTAGCGATTGAGGGCCGAACCCAGCATGCCCAGAAGTTGCTTGACCTCAGTCCGAATTCTGTCCTTCTTGGCTTGGATAGACAACATCTGTCTCACTTCTTTTTCGGTGAACTCCATTCCGTCCTCCTATCCCATCACTGGGAACCCTCACGGGGAAAGTTACGCTCTCACGAGCGGGTTATTTCCAAGACTGCGGGGATTATAGAATCTGAAGCAATCCTAGCAAATCCCTTGACGAAAGTCAAACAACGCTGTATGATTCAGGCGGAAAGATTGGCACCGCCAATCAAGGAGGAAAGCACATGCACAAGGAGAAAGTGGTTATGGGAATCATCGTCGGTCTCGTTTTCGGCTTCATCGCGGGCATTGGTCTAGGTGAAGTCAAGGGACAGAGGCAGGAACAACAACAGGCTTCACATTATCTCGCGGGCTATGGTAACCCGACTTCGTTCGACAAGTTGCCACGTGGCGAATACATCACGCTCTGGAATGATCCGATGTATCCAGACATCGGGGTGGTGGCTCTTGTTTACGGTAACGGGCTATACGGTCGAAGCGAAGCGAGCTTCGTCGTCGACATACCGCTCGGCATGCGTCAAACCGGTTCTCGCTGGACTTGGTGAGGCAAACTCATGACTTCGCTAGCCGAGGAACTGTGGCAAATCGGCCCATTCGCAGTTGCTATGGGCATTATGGTACTTTCACCTTCAGCCGAACCAGTTTCGCCCTCGGACGTGGTCAATGTGGTGGCGAAGTACGTCGACGAATGTGACAATCCGAGACGAACTTGCCAGTACTTCGAGCCGCACCTTCACGTCTTCGTCGCCCGACAACTGGCAATCGGAAAGGATGCACACCTACCTTACCAGCTTTCGCAGCGGATGAGGCGATCGTTACTGCGAGACCTCAAGCTCACGCCGGGGCAAGTCTCGACGCTCAAAAAAGTTGCAAGAAATCTCACGGTAGCATAGTGCGCTGAGGCGAAAGCCAACATTGCGCAAGGAGGAATTGATAGACACATTCCCGCTTCTCAAGGTAATCAACGAAATCGGAACCATCCAGCCAGACCTTCGGAAGTACGAGCGCGTTCGTCCCGTGGAGAACCTGCGCATCATGCTCACGTTCTCCTTTGAAGATCCGAAGAAGCTCACGCTCCATCTCGACATCGACCTCATGCCCACCGATGACGAGCGGTACAAGTGCGTTGAGATCGAACTCGATGCTCCGGGTCACGCCGCGAAGATGGTGCCCGAGATCGCGGTGAGTCTCCACGATGTGGCATTGCTCGCTGGGCATCAGAATGATCTCGAGTCCACCCTCGGCAACGCTATCTCCTGCGTGATCGCCAACAACGGAGCCGTCGAGTTCATCGGCGGCATCGAGGAACACTCCGGGACCGTCGAGATTGTCCTCGACAGACTGGGAAGCGACATCTAGTGCGCCACCCGAGTCGACTTGGCCACGCTCAAGGGTCTCATCGAGCCCATCGAGTTGTGATCAAGTTCCAGCTCCACTCAAAAAGCCCGCCGCGGCAACGCGACGGGCTTTTTCTTTTTTGTCTTCCTCTGTTTTTCCCCGCTCCCCAGACCGTCCGAGAACTCCGATTTTCGTCAATTACTCAACGTGGTTAAGCCATGAAATTATCGAAAAAGTCTGAATTTTTGAGTTCTCGGACAGTCTGGAGGCGGACGGAGACACCTTTTTCATGGTATGTCCGTCACGTCACCCCCGCGGGTACGGGAAGGGTTTTTGAAAAAGGTTCGCGCAAAGTTAATTAAGGCGCACCAAGTGGTTCAGAGAAATCTGTGAATAGAGCGGGAAATAATACCCAAAAGCTTGTCTTTAAATGACGTGGTTTTGGGTTTAGGAGTGAGTGTATTCGCAATATTGGCAAATTCTAAAAAATTAGCCGTGAGTGGTCCAACGAAATCTGGATTTGTTCCAACTATGGCGTGTTCATAATTATTGAGCAAACTTAAATTGTCCATGTTGGCACTACCCAACAGCGCCCAGTTCTCATCAATAATGCAATATTTGCCGTGGGAAATTAAGGGGACGAGAGCGACCTTTGCTCCTCGACGCAGAAGCGAGCGGGCATATTCTCGTGTCGCAAGGTCAACAAAGTGAGAATCAGAATTCTTGGGAATCAATAACCTCACATCCAAACCACGGCGCAAGGCTCTAAATAAAGCAAACTGCAGGCGTTCAGTGGGAACAAAATATGGGGTAACCAGATAAACACTTTTCTTTGCTCTGCGCACGGCTTTGGTTAGTATCTGGTGTACTTTGCGTTTTCCAATACGAGGTGTGCTTGTAATGTAATTCAAGTCTCGTCCGATTGGTAAATTAAACACCTTGCTTGAAAAGCGTCCCCTTAAAGTAGCTTGCCAAAGTTTGTTAAACGACAACACAAATGAGCTAAGTAGTTCTGGATTAGCCATACCCCGTAATTCAAGACGGAGATTTGCCTCCTCCCAATTTGACATCTCTTGACTGACTCCGGCACTGCCCATGTGCACTATTTTACTGTCAACAATAAGTAACTTGCGATGGTCACGCCGCGAAAAATAGTGAAAAAAGTTATCAACTCGCCATTTGGCAATAGGGTTAAAGAAAATTATTTCTACCCGACGTTGTTTAAGTTGTATCAATCTCTGTACGTCATAATAAAGGCTGTAACTACCGTACATATCAAGTAACATGCGCACACGTACACCCTCTGCCGCTTTTACCGAAAGTGCGCTAAGAAACTCTTTGCCAACAAGTGAGTCAGAAAATATGTATTGTTCAAAGTCAATACTAATCTTGGCGTTCCAAATATCTTCAAGCATAACACGCCAAATCTCTTGAGCATTAAACTGAAACTTGAAATCCAAATTGTTATTCATAACATCTTGTATTATACAAGGTTTGTGTCTCTCAGGGGGTACCCGAATTCTAGGACACTCTGTGAACAGCTATTAGCAGGTAAAGATGGGATTGGGGAAAGCTAGCAGACCGATTTACAACCACTGAATTTCAAGAAGTGACCCCACGGGGAGTCTCCCTCGACTAAAGTTTTGTCAGCCACAAAACTTTGTCTAGGCACTGGCTCGCCACAGACCGTCCGAGAACTCCGATTTCCGTCAACTACTCAACGTGGTTAAGTCATGAAATCATCGAAAAAGCCTGAATTTTTGAGTTCTCGGACGGTCTGTAAGTCTGCGCCATTCGCTTCCCCGACACGAGCAAAGAAGTTTGCTCGTTTAGTCTCATTTCTCCGTAATGACCCTACGGGGAATCGAACCCCGCTTCCGAGCTTGAGAAGCTCGTGTCCTAACCGATAGACGATAGGGCCTGTAAACTAAATATACATTGTTTTCGGCCTATTCTCAAGACAGAAAATGTGTAGTATAGTTTGGTTAATTAAACATGGATTATCACCGCATAGTTGAACAAATAAAGAAACTTCTAGATAACGAGGTGATAGCATATAAATCTTTTGAGCATGCCCCAGTGCGTACCAGCGAAGAGGCAGCTAAATTACGGCCAGAGTACACACTGCATCAAGGAGCTAAAGCGCTTGTGGTAAAAATCAAGCGGCCCCAGCGCCAAGAGGCAAAACGGCCGCAAGGGGAGTTCGTAATGCTTGTTGTGCCCGGAGACTGTCGCTTTAATGAAGCGAGGGTTAAGCAGGCGCTAGGTATCAAGGAGATTAGGTTTGCCACGGAGCAGGAAGTAGGCGAGCTTACGGGTGGTGTGCAGATTGGTGGCGTACCGCCGTTTGGCAATTTATTTGGCCTGCGGGTCTATGTGGACCAAAGTGTGTTAGAAAACAAGACCATAATTTTCAATGCTGGCGACCGCGCCTTCTCCATTGCACTCAAATCCTCTGATTGGCAAAAGGTCGCAAATCCAATATTGGTAGAAATAGTATGACCGAAAAAGAGAAGTGGAAATTCATCCTTGGTTTTATAAAGAGACACAAGATTTGTGTGCTTTCTACTGTTAGTCCAGACAACAGACCAGAGTCTGCGGTAATTGAATTCGGCGAAACAGATAATCTTGAGTTGATTTTTGATACCTTCATGACTTACAGGAAATACAAAAACATTCTCAATAATCATAACGTTAGTGTTGTGATTGGCTGGGATGAGGATAGGACAGTTCAGTATGAGGGTGTCGCCGTTGAGCTGAATATGTTGGATACCCTTAAGCACCAGAAACTATATGTTGCCAAGAACCCAAGTGTCGCTAAGTTTATGGTTATGCCCGGGATTCGATGCTTCAAGATCACACCTAAATGGATTAGATACACCGATGTGGGAGTTTTCCCTTACAAAATTATTGAACTCGATTTAAATTTTGACATTCTTACATTCTCAAGAATGTAAGAATGTTGTAACGGGATGGTGATTGACAGAATGGTAAATATAGTGTATGTTGTTTGTAGCCAAGTAGGATTTTGACAAGTTACAGTAGATAGAAATATATCTAACAAATCTGGAACCCTCTGGGTAGGCGTTAATTACAGGTATCGGATACCTGTAATTGTTGACACTTGTTCAGAGGGGAGCGCACAACTTAGTTGCGCTCGGACTTGCTGTCGGGCAAGTATCGACCCCTCGCTAAGAACAAAGTTATGTTCCGAGCGATAGGCCTGATTTTACTCCTAATAGCAGTCCGGATTCTCATGCCCATGGTCTTCAGTGGGCTAGAGGATACCCTCGTTCAGGTCACCGGGGTAGCACAGAATGTTTTAATCAAAACAAATTCTGTGCTTAACGGAGCAGTTAGCATCTCCTCACTCGCCCCCCAGCTAGCTCCCTCCTTCTAACCCCGCTATCCCGATGCCACAAGCATCGGGATTAGTACGCCCCAATTTGTGATAAAATGTACTCATGGAGTTTTTATATATTTTCGGAGGGCTAATAGTAGGTGGGGTAATTGCATATCTGGTTCTTAACAGACAAAAAGGATCTGGGAATGACCTTATGCAACACTTGGTCGCTCTGGAGCAGAAGGTTGTTGACCGAGAGGATGGAGCCATTAAGCTTGTTAAGGAAATTAAATCAGATCTACTGGAACGACTAGAGTCGGGTCAGTCTAGGTTGGATAAGTCGACTCAATCCATGCATGAGCAGGTTAGGCAATTTACATCAAGTATAACTAAGATGGATGAGGGATTGCGGAATGTACACAGAACAGTGTCAGATTCTGTAGAGAAGTTTGCATCCTTTCAGGACATCTTCAAAACTCCCAAATTACGTGGCCAGTGGGGAGAAACAAACCTGAAATACCTTCTTACTCAAACCTATCCTTCCAATCGCATTTTGGAGCAGTACCACTTTTCCAGTGGTTCGGAAGCTGTTGATTTTGCAATAGCTTTGCCCAATGAATACATACTCCCGATAGACTCTAAATTTCCAACCGAAGTATTTACTGCTTATGCAGAGGAAGATGACCAAGCAGAGAAAAGTAGAAAGAAACAGGCTTTTGTGGCAAGTATAAAGAGAGAGATTGACTCAATTTCAACAAAGTATATTAGACCAAATGAGCACACCACTGACCACGCACTAATGTTCGTGCCGGCTGAAGCAATCTATTACGAGATCCTTTTTGGAATGAGGGAGCATGACCTAGACGAATATGCCAAGAAAAAGAAGGTTATACTCGTTTCGCCCAATACATTACATTTGACACTACAGGTTATTGAGCATTGGTTTAGAGATATAACCGTAGCGAAGGAAACTCGACAAATAATCAAACGCCTTAACTCTATTCTGCTTGACGGGGAGAAGATGTCAGAGGGTTATCAGAGGTTGGGTAAACATATACAAAACGTACAAGGCGCATATGAGGAGACAGGCAAAAGAGTTGAACTGCTCTCGGGTCGAGTTAGGACAGTTATCTCGCTTGGCGATAAAATTGACACCAACGTTTCAGATGTCCCACAGTTGCCAGACTAGTGAAGTTCTGCTACTATACTTCCACATATGACAGACGCAAAGTTAGACAGGCGGGCGAGGTTTGCGGTTATTGCAACGGGAGGTAAGCAGTATAGGGTTTCGGAAGGAGACAAAATTTCGGTTGAGAAACTGGGTTCTGTAGCTGGCAATAAAATTATATTTGATAAAGTAATGCTTGTGGACGATGGGCATACTACTCAAATAGGAACTCCCTATCTGAATAATGTAGCAGTAGAGGCTTTTGTGATATCTGAGAAGAAAGGCAAAAAGGTGGTGGGAGCAACATACAAGGCCAAATCAAATCGCAGAAAAAAGTATGGCCACAGGCAAACTTTAACCACCCTCAGAATTGATAAAATAAACTAACATCCGACAACTAACACCTATTTTTGAGTGCATGCGAAAGAGTGTTGTGGTCTGAATACTCAAGCTCTGCTCCCGTAGAGAGTCCTCTACCTAGTGTAGAGATTTTTATTCTCCTACCCAGCTTTGAGATTTCGGTCCTAAGATAGTCACTGGTGTTGTCGCCAAGAGAGTTGGTTGTCAAAGCCAATATTACTTCTTTGATTTTTGTATCCTTCGTTAATCTCTCGCGTAAATCGCCAATTCTGATTCGGGAATCCGGATTTTCTTCAAGGATTGGCAAAAGACCACCTAAGACAAAATAGTAACCCTTATGCGCGCCACTCTTGCGAACATTTTCTAAATCAACATCCTTTTCCACGATAAGCATAGTTGTCGTCTCTTGTGGTGTCTGGCAGAGCTCACATTTACTGCCTCCATTGGTCCGTGGAATAAAATATTTGAAGCAGAGTGTACATTGCTTAGTTGTGTCCCGGAGCTGTCTGATCTTCCCCACAAGTTCTTCCACATATCCATTATCTGACTGCAAAAGAAAATACACAAAACGTTTGGCCTGACGGGGGCCTATGCCCGGAAAACAAGTGAGAAGCTCGGTTAATTGCTCGACGATGTTCATGCGCCTAGAATTCTCCAAAGCTCTGGCTTGCCATGGGGCTAAATGTAACTCTTTGTTCGTCAAAATGGAGTTTAACCATCCCCGTCGGCCCATTACGATGTTTTTCTATAAGGATTTCGGCGATATTCCCTTTGCGAGAACCTTCGGTCTTGTCGCTTTCCTCGCGGTGAATGAACATCACAACATCCGCATCCTGTTCAATTGAGCCGGAATCGCGCAAGTCAGAGAGTCTGGGCTTACCGCCGCGTTGCTCTACATTGCGGTTAAGTTGGGAAAGGGCAAGCACCGGAACCTCTAATTCTCTGGCTAGGGCTTTAAGCGCCCGTGAAATTTCCGTAACTTGCTGGACAAGGGAATCGTAATTTCTCCTCGGGACAAGGAGCTGGAGGTAATCTACGATGATTAAGCCGAGATTGTGGTCGTTTTTAAGCCTTCTTGCCACACCCTTCATCCGGAGCATATCTATATATGAGTCATCGTCAATAAAAATTGGCGCCTTTGAGAGTTTGTCAAGCGAGTCCCTGATGCGGGAGAAGTCCTCGTCGGCCGACAACTTTCCCGTTCGCAATTTCCAGGAATCCACTCTTGATTCAGCCGCCAGAAGCCTGTCCACCAATTGGGCAGAGCTCATCTCAAGAGAGAAGATGCCCACCGTTGTCCCGTGTTTAAGAGCAGTGTTTCGAGCGATATCCAAGGCGAGCGAGGTTTTACCCATTGAGGGTCTTGCCGCCAAGATTATAAGGTCCGATTTTTGCAAACCTGCCAGCTTGTTATCTAAATCCGGGAAACCTGTTGGCACGCCGCGCATTTCGTCTTTGGACTTGTGCAAACGGTCTAGTCGTTCCCAGGCTTCCATCAAAGTATCTTTCAGTGATGTGAATTTGTGTTTAGAGTAGCCCGCTATGTCAAGAAGTTTTTTCCCCGCCTTATCTAGGACACTCTCCACATCCTCATCTCCGTTGTATGAGAGTTCAGATATGTGGTCTGCCGCGTAAATGAGATTGCGCAGAGTATTTTTCTTAGCGACAAGTTCGGCATAGTGCATTATATTGGCGGCCGAAGGAACGAGATTTATCAAGTCGGTTAGATAAGAAGAACCGCCAACTTTATCTAATTTATTCTGCTCTCGTAGTTTTGATGAGAGGGAGAGCAAGTCTATCGGGTGCCCTAATGTGTATAAATCTCGCATAGTGGCATAAATGCTATTGTGTTTATCTAGATAGAAAGCTCCAAGGGGTATTAAATCAAGCACTTCAGGTAGCTGGTCTGGTCGCAACATAACTGACCCAAGCAGGGCCTTCTCTGCTTCAATGTCCTGCGGTGGAATTCGTACCCCTCCTGATTTACTTGCCATACCAAAATTGTACCACGCCCAAAAGATGGCCGGTTGAGTCCAGAAATGGGGGACAATCTGTGGGTATTGTCCTATACGCACGCCAGATGTATTGGATTGTTGACTTACTAAAAATTTTAACCTAACATCTGATTTAGCAGGTCTCATCATCGATATCGCGTTCGCCACAGGGCGGACAAAAGGAGGACGGGATGTGGAAGTCAGGTTTGGTAACTCTGTTTTTCGTGGCGTTTGCAGTGGCCAGAACAGTAATCGCTGGTTGCAATCCGTTTTGGGTCGCGGCAGGTTCAGACACCAGCTTTGTCATTACGCAGAGATTGGAGCTTGTTGCTTGGGGTTCTAACGGCAAGTTCCAGTTAACCGACGGGAGTCCATACGTATTCCCGTATATGCTAGCCAATCCCCAAATGCTTCTGGGTGGTAGGACTAGCGTTGCAGCCATTGTTAGCGGAGAGTATCACACCCTTGCTGATGTAGATGGCAGTCAAAGGCTGTCCGCGGTTGGCGGTAATGGTTACGGCCAACTGGGAGATGGTACCCTCATAGATCGGGGTGCATTTGTGTCGATCTTAGGCGGAGCAAAGGTGCGAATTGCTTCCGCAGGTGGAGAACATTCCCTAGCTGTTATGGCTGATGGTAGCGTCATGGCTTGGGGGTCCAATTCAACCGGCCAGCTGGGTAACGGCACTTACACGCCGTCGTTTGTGCCCACCCGGGTGGGCGGGCTTACCGCCATCGTTCGCCTCTCAACTAGGCATAGCCACTGTTTAGCAGTGGACAGAGCTGGAACAGTTTGGGCCTGGGGTGACAACTTCTACGGTCAACTTGGTAACGGCTCTAGGAGTGTTACTGGAGTCAATATCCCATTCGCAATTCCCGGAATCAAAGCGGACAATGTTGCCGCAGGGGGCGCCCACAGCGCCATCATTGACCAGGCTCCCTCGTTGCGAATTTGGACCACGGGTGAAGGGACTAATGGTCAACTTGGAGACGGTTTAGCTACAAGCCGGCTCACTTTCCAGCCAATCTCGTTGACCGACGTCTCTCAACTTGCCTGTGGCTTCAACCATTGCATTGCTCTGGACCGTGCGGGAACAGCGTGGACATGGGGTTACAACGGCTTCGGCCAGGTTGGTAACGGGTCGGTTGGCGTGGATGAACTCTCACCCCTAAGGCTATTGCCAGGTGTCCTACCTCCGAACCAGGGTAACCAGTTAAAAATAACGGGGGTGGGCGGAAGTGACGACATCCGTTTCTCCTGGGTTAGTCCGAGGGAGGCTAACTGCATCGCGCTAC